>MDSV01063118.1_pt1 | contig 14130 bp, 15 predicted proteins | sample 810851 | NCBI WGS metagenome assembly MDSV01 (sample SAMN05326640, study PRJNA326480) | marine metagenome | isolation source: seawater | place: Atlantic Ocean: North East | collected 2012 | reverse complement strand
TTAAAAGATTTAAATTCAAGATTTACAAGCTTTATCGAAGTTGGTATTGATTTACCTACTGATGATTTAATAAAGGTAATATTGACAAAAAATTTTTCAGATAAACAAATTTCAATTGGTAAGAAAAATATTGACTATATATTAAAAAATATTGATCGATCATATGAAAAAATAAACTTATTTTCTAATTCAATTGATAATTTGTCTTTGGAAAAAGCTAAACCAATAAATTTACAATTAATAAAAGATGTTTTAAAAAAAATAAAATAATATTACATGAATAAATTTAGAACTCATAATTGTTCAGAACTAAACGATAAAAATGTAGGCCAAAGTGTCAAATTATCTGGTTGGATTCACAGAAAAAGAGATCACGGCAATTTACTTTTTTTAGATTTAAGAGATCACTTTGGAATCACTCAATGTGTAATAGAAAACCAAGACAAAAATTTTAAAACTTTAGAAAAACTTAGACCTGAATCGGTAGTTTTAATCGATGGATCAGTTGTTAAGAGATCCAAGGAAACACAAAATACTGATTTAAAAACTGGTCTAATCGAGGTAAAAATTTTGGACTTACAAATTTTGTCAGTTGCACAAGAACTTCCATTGCCAGTTTTTGGTGAGCAAGATTATCCAGAAGAAATAAGATTAAAATACAGATTCATTGACCTTAGAAGAAAAGAAATGCATGACAACATAAAATTGAGATCCGAAGTTATTTCTTTTATAAGATCTAAGATGATCGAAAATAATTTTTTAGAATTTCAAACACCAATATTAACAGCTTCAAGTCCTGAGGGAGCTAGAGATTTTTTAGTGCCCAGCAGACTCCATCCTGGCAAGTTTTATGCACTACCACAGGCACCTCAACAGTTTAAACAAATGGTAATGATTTCTGGTTTTGATAGGTATTTTCAGATAGCACCATGTTTTAGAGATGAAGATGGAAGAGCTGATAGGAGTCCCGGAGAACACTACCAATTAGATATGGAAATGTCCTTTGTTGAACAAGAAGATATTTTTAAAATTGTTGAACCAATATTTTTTGATTTATTTTCAAAATTTGCAAAAGGGAAAAAAATAAATAAATTTCCCTTTCCAAGAATTTCTTACAAAACATCCATTGATAAATATGGTACAGATAAACCAGATTTAAGAAATCCAATTGAGCTTACAAATGTGACAAATATTTTTAAATCAGATGATGTAAAACTAAAGATTTTTAAAGAAATAATAAAAAAAGGTGGAATTGTAAAAGCCATTCCTGTTGAAAATACTCAATCAAAACCAAGGAGTTTTTTTGATAATTTGAATAATTGGGCTATCTCAGAAGGAGCAAGCGGACTGGCCTATATAACATTTGAAAAAAACAATGGAAAAATAATGGGCAAAGGACCCATAGCTAAGTTTTTCTCTGATAAGATTATTTCAGAACTTTTGAAAGAGTGCAAAATTAATGAAAAAGGATCTATATTTTTTGTTTGTAACAAAAAACAAGAAGCTAATAAGTTCGCTGGTATTGCTAGGCAAAAAATTGCTGAGGAATTGAATCTAATTGATAATACATTGTTCAATTTTTGTTGGGTAGTTGATTTTCCAATGTTTCATTATGATGAGAAAGAAAAAAAAATTGATTTTAGCCACAATCCTTTTTCAATGCCGCAAACTGAAATTAAAGATTTCGACAAAACAGATCCATTAGAAGTTTTAGCTTTTCAGTATGATTTGGTTTGTAACGGATATGAATTATCTTCAGGGGCAATTAGAAATCATATAACAGAATATTTATTTAAAGTTTTTGATAAAGTTGGATACTCAAAAGAGATGGTAGAAAAAAATTTTTCTGGTATGATCAAAGCACTTTCTTATGGAGCTCCACCACATGGAGGTATGGCGCCAGGTATAGATAGAATAGTAATGTTATTGGCAAATCAAAAAAATATTAGAGAAGTTACTTTATTTCCTCTAAATCAGAATGCTCAAGATCTTTTAATGAACGCTCCATCTGATATTTCAGATAAACAATTAAAAGAATTAAGTATTAAAAATATAAAAAAATAATTAACTTTTGCTTTTAAGATTTATCCTTACATCACTTAGATCAACTAATTTTTCTTCGTAGTTGCTTCTTATAAATCCTTTACTAGTTATATTTTTTACAATTTTAAGAAACTGATCGTTTGTATTAAATTCTTTTTCAGTTGCAGTGCTTCTTATACTTGGTGTATGCGCGAGTTCTTCCTTGCCCAAATAAGATATGGCCAGTTCTCTAAAAATATAATCAAGAATTGAAGTTGCGCTTAGTATTCTATCATTACCACGTACATTCCCAGACGGTTCAAATTTAGTGTCTAAAAATGCATCAACATATTCTTCAAGCGGAACTCCGTATTGTAAACCTAATGAAATAGCTATTGCAAAATTATTCATTAAAGCTTTTACCAATTCACCTTCTTTATTTGTGTCTATAAAAATTTCTCCAATTTTTCCATCATCGTATTCTCCAGTATGTAAATAAACTTTATGATCACCTACTGTAGCTTTCTGAATATATCCTTTTCGTCTATCAGGCATTTGAAATCTTTTATCAGAATTTTTAATTCTGCTGGTACTTTTTGCTTTTAAGGTTTCGCTAATTACCTTAGCTTTGACAGAATCATTATTATTACTAGTAGATTTATGATTAATATTTAAATTATCTTTTAGCTCAATTTTCTCAGATTTTTTAGATGAACCAGCTTTTTTTGTTTTTCTATTATTAACAGTAACATCTATTACCTCAACTTTTCCATCTTTGCGGTTATCAATATTTGAAAGTTCTTTCTCATTCAGCTCTTCTAACTCGTGAACGATTTTAAATGTACATGTATAGTGGGTTTCTACTAAAAATTTGGACATAATTTTTCCTCAATGTTTGTTGAAAGTAATTGTGTTTAAGATATATACGATATTTGGATTGTGTCTATGTTATTATGATACAATTTTAAATTGTGTGGATTTAATAATTTAAAAAAAAATGATTAAACAAATTTTTACATGGTGGAACTCACAAACCCTAGGGACATTTTTATATACAATTTTTTTTGGAAAATTTGTTGGTGAAGATGAATTTGGAAATAAATATTACAAAAATAGCAAAAACAACAGGTGGGTTATTTATAAAGCAGAAATAAATGCTTCAAAAATTACATCAGATTGGTTTTCATGGATGCATCATACAACCAATACAATTCCATCAAGTCAAAACAGAAAAAAATACTTTTGGCAAAAACCTCACAAAGATAACAAAACTGGTAGTAAAAAAGCCTACAAACCAAATAAAATTACCAATAAGCCTAAGGAATTTCAAAAATATGAGACCTGGAAACCTAAATAACAGAATATTAATTATTTTATTTTTTTTTTATTTTTCACCCCTTTTTGCAGAAGTGAAGATAGATTTACAAAATATTCAACCAACTTTCGAGGAAGAGCAGGAAAGTCTTGGTGATATCGAGATTGAAGAGACTAATTATATCAAATCAAAAAAGAAAAAAAAGAATCAGACAAATGAAAAAATTGTAAATCTTAGAGCATTAGATAAAATTACAGCAAAAACATTGGATATTAATATTGCTCTTGGAAAAAAAAAGAGGTTTGGATATTTGGAGATTATGCCAAAAAATTGCAAAAGAGATACTGAAGGAAACGATTCTGGAGTGGTCGCATATTTACAGGTTAAAGATTTATCTGACAAAAGAGACGAAAAGGTTTTCGTTTTTAATGGATGGACCTTCTCTTCAAGTCCAACTCTCAGACCTTTTGATCACCCAGTGTACGATTTATGGTTAACAGGCTGTGAAAATATTTAAATGAAATACTCTGATATAACAAAACTTAAATATTTAGCTCAGGATAAGAATTCTAGATCGGCTAATCCTGCAATTGTTAGAAATTCAACTGTTTTTTTTAAAAGCATGCAGGAACTTATAAATCATGAAAATTTAGTTAAAAAAGGATCAAAAGTAAATTTTTATGAATATGGAAGAGCAGGTAGCCAAACTACAATCGCACTCCAAAATTTTATTACTGATTTAGAATTAGGTTATAGAACTTTTTTAACCCCAACTGGGTTTGGAGCAGTTTCTTTAGCTATTATGAGTTTTTGTAGACCAGGTGACGAAATAATTGTAACTGATGCTGTATATGCTCCAACAAGAATAATAACCTCAAAATTATTAAAAGAATTTAATGTTAAAACTCATTTTTATAACCCCGAAGATTTAACAACGCTTGAGAAAAGAATTAATAAAAAAACAAAAATGATATTTGTTGAAAATCCAGGTAGCAATACTTTTGAATTTCAAGATTTAAGTAAAATTATAAAACTTGCCAAAAAAAGAAAAATTATTACTGCAATTGATAATACATGGGGAACACCTTTGTTTATAAAGCCATTAAAATTAGGTTTTGACATGTCAATTTCATCAGGAACTAAATATTTATCAGGTCATTCAGATGTAATGCTTGGAAGTCTTTGTGTTAACAAAAGGGTTTATGACAAAGTTAGATTTTGCAATAAACTTTTAGGTTATAGAGCCTCCCCAGATGATGCCTATTTAGTTTTGAGAGGGTTGAGAACCTTAGATGTTAGACTAAATAAACACCAAGAAAACACAAAAAAAATTATAAGTTTTTTGAGTAAACAGAATAAAATAAAAGAAATTCTTTATCCTTTTAAAAGGGGTGCTTCTAATTATGAAAATTGGAAAAAATATTATTCTGGCTCTACGGGTTTATTTTCTGTTGTAATACAAAGCAAGAAAAGAAATTCTATTTATAATTTTATCAACTCATTAAAATTATTTGGAATAGGTCAGAGCTGGGGTGGTTTTGAGAGCTTAGCTTTATACCAAAGCCATGTAATTCAAAGAGTTTATAGAAAATACTTAAAACCCAATAATCATATAGTTAGATTTCATATTGGGTTAGAGGATCCAAAAGATTTGATTGAAGATTTGGGAAAAGCCATTAAAAAGATTAAATGACATCAAAATTTTTTCCAAATAAGACAGCTTTAATTACTTTGGTCGCCGCTTGTTTCGTTGTTAACGTTACTATGGGGGTAAGACAAACTTTTGGTCTATTTTCTGGTGACTTCGAAATTGATTGTGGAATTTCTAATACAGAGTTTGGTCTTGCTATAGCTTTACATGCTTTGATATGGGGTATTGTTACACCTATTTTCGGAAGATTTGCTGATAAGCATGGTGGAAGTAAAATAGTTATATTTACTTTAATTATTTACGGAGTTGGTGTTTTAGCTTTAGGAAATAATTTTAACACCGGAACATGGTTTCAAGTAAATCTTGGTCTTTTAGTTGGTATTGGTTTAGGGGGAGCCGCAGGAACAATTTTAGCCCCAGTGGTAACAAAACATTTTCCAAATCAAAGCAGAGGTAAAGCAGCTGGATATGTTACTGCTTTTGGTGGACTAGGAATGTTTATTTTTCCCGTTCTTACAAAATATTTAATGGTTGAAGAAGGTTGGCAAAGTACCTTCACAGTATTTGCAATAATTTTATTTATTATGTGTATTCCAGGATTGTTTTTAAAAAAACCTGAAAGTCAAAAGGAAGATACAAGTATAAAGAAAGAGCCTGAAAAAAACGATAATGTTATACAAGTCTTAAAAGAGTCTTTCGCACACAAAGGTTTTAGATTGTTAGTTCTAGGTTTTTTTGTTTGTGGATTTCAAATCACGTTGGTTGCAACTCACGTTCCAAGATATGTTCAGGATAGAGGACTTGATGATTGGACAGGCTTTGCAATTTTATCATTAATAGGTTTATTTAACATAATCGGTGTTTTGATCATGGGTTATTTGAGCGATAAGTATAGTAAAAAAATGCTCTTAGCTGGACTATATTTTTTTAGGGCAATATCTATAATGTTATTTATATTTTTACCCCCATCAAATATTTCAGCAATAGCTTTTGGAATAACTTTTGGATTTTTGTGGTTAGCAACAGTGCCTGCAACAAACGGGATTGTTGCTCAAATATTTGGGGCAAAAAATTTATCAATGTTATTTGGTATAGTTTTTTTAAATCATCAAATAGGATCTTTTTTAGGCGCCTACTTAGGAGGGGTATTCTATGATATATTTGGCAGTTTTGACTATGCCTGGTATTTAGCGATTATTTTATCTTTTGTCGCAACCTTGCTTCACCTTCCAATCGATGAGAAACCAATAAGAAAAGAAGCAACAATCTAAAGTTGTAGATTATTTTTTTAATTGTTAAATTTCAAATTTAAATTACAGTAGAGACTCAGGAGGAAAATTATGTTTTCAAAACAATTAAATAAAAAATTAGACAAGTATCACTTATTAAACCACCCATTTTACAAATCATGGAATGATGGAAAATTAACAAGAGAAATTATCAAGGATTATGCTGAGCAATACTATCAACACGTAAAAGCTTTTCCGCGATATATTAGTGCAACACATTCAATTTGTGAGGATATAGAAAAAAGGAAAATTTTATTAGAAAATTTGCAAGATGAAGAAAACCCAAAAGGTGATCATCCTAAATTATGGAAAAACTTTGCATTAACTTTGGGAGCAAATAAAAATAAAATAGAAAAAACTAAACAAGAGTCTTTTACTAAAAGAATGATAGATAATTTCTTTAAACAAGGTAGAAAATCTTACGCAGAAGGCCTTGCATCATTGTATACTTATGAAAGGCAAATACCTGAAATTGCTGATACAAAAATCAGAGGACTTAAAAAACATTATGGCGTAAGCTCTAAAAAGGGCCTCGAGTTTTTTGAGGCACACAAAGCTGCAGACGTTCATCACAGAAAAGCCTGCGAAAAGTTGCTAGACGGTCTTTCTAAGAAAGAACAAAAGAAAGCCGAAAAAGCAGCACTGACTACAGCTAAATTCCTTTGGAATTTTTTAAGTGGTATGCTCGAAAAGCACAGTTTGAGATTAGCCGCTTAAATAAATTTGAAAACTTTTAAGCTATAATATATCAAGGAACTAATGGAAAAAATTAGTTCCAACAGAAGCTTTGGAATACTATTTAGTATAGTCTTCATAATTGTAGCATTATGGCCTCTCCTTGATGGAAGCTCAATAAGAATTTGGCCATTTCCAATATCAGTTATTTTTTTACTTTTAGGTATTTTTAATTCGAAATTACTAAGTCCTTTAAATTATATTTGGGTAAAATTTGGTTTATTAATTGGAAAAATTATTGCCCCAATTATTATGGCAATTATTTATTTTACAATCTTAACACCCATAGGTTTATTTATGAGATTATTTGGTAAAGATTTATTAAATATCAAATTTTCAAAAGTCAATTCTTATTGGATTAAAAGAAAAAAAACAGTCGGTTCAATGAAAAGGCAATTTTAATGTTAAGTTTTTTAAGAGAATTTACTGAGTTTTTAAAAGAAAGAAAAAAATATTGGCTATTACCAATAATTGTTGTTCTTGCACTTTTTGGTATGCTTATTGTTCTTAGTCAAGGGTCAGCAGTGGCCCCATTTATTTATACAATTTTTTAAATGATATCAATTTTAGGTATTTCAGCATTTTATCATGACAGTGCGGCAGCATTACTTATTGATGGGAAAATTATTTCTGCTGCTCAAGAAGAAAGGTTTTCTAGAAAAAAACATGACTCAAGATACCCTCATAATGCAGTAGAATTTGTATTAAAAAATTCAAATTTAAAACTAAATCAAATAGACCACATTATTTTTTTTGAGAAACCATTTTTAAAATTTGAAAGATTACTCGAAACATATCTTGCATTTGCTCCAAAAGGTTTTAAATCATTTGCTACATCCATGCCAATTTGGTTAAGTGAAAAACTTTTCCAAAAACAGTTTTTATTTGATAAGCTTAGAAATCACGATAGAAATTTTAATAATATTAATAAAATTAAATTCTCAGAACATCATCTAAGCCATGCAGCAAGTGCTTTTTATCCATCCCCATATAAAGAGGCAGTAATATTAACTTTGGATGGAGTGGGAGAGTGGGCAACAACAACTGTAGCTATTGGAAAAGAAAACAAGATAGATATTTTAAAAGAAATTCATTTTCCTCACTCCATAGGACTTTTATATTCTGCCTTTACTTATTACATGGGTTTTAAGGTTAATAGTGGAGAATATAAAGTTATGGGTTTAGCTCCATATGGGAGTCCAAAATATAAAAATTTTATAATAAACAATTTAATCGATTTAAAAGAGGACGGGTCTTTTAGACTTAACATGAAATATTTTAATTACGCTACTGGTTTAACAATGACAAATGATGAATTTTCTAATTTATTTGGTCAAAAAGTTAGAGATCCTAATAGCGAATTATTGACTCAATTTCATATGGATTTGGCAGCTTCTATTCAAGCGGTAACCGAAGAAATTGTTTTAAGAATTGTTACCTCTATATCAAAAGAAACTAAAATAAAAAATTTATGTATGGCAGGAGGTGTTGCTTTAAATTGCGTTGCTAATGGAAAAATTTTAAAAAGTAACACCTTTGATAATATTTGGCTTCAACCAGCAGCTGGTGACGCAGGAGGTTCATTAGGTGCCGCTTTGGCATTTTGGTACGATGAGTTGGGTAACAAAAGGTTGATGTCCAAAGAAGTAGATGAAATGCAAGGTTCTTTTCTTGGACCATCATTTAAAGACGATCATATAGAAAAAACTTTAAAATTATTGGATGCTAAATACAAAAAATATAGTGAGGACAATCTAATAGATATGATTGTCGAAAAAATTAAAAATGAAAAAACTGTTGGTTGGTTTCAAGGAAAAATGGAGTTTGGTCCAAGAGCCTTAGGAGGTCGATCTATTATTGCAGACCCCCGATCAAATAAAATGCAAAAGGAACTTAATCTAAAAGTTAAATTTAGAGAAAGTTTTAGACCTTTTGCACCTTCTATTTTAAGAGAAGACCTAGACAATTGGTTCGATTTAAAAATTGATAGTCCGTATATGTTATTTGTTGCGGATATAAAAAAAAATATTCAAATTCCAATGACCAATCAAGACAAGAAACTATTTGGAATAGACCAATTAAATATTAAAAGATCCTCAATTCCAGCTGTAACACATGTTGATTATTCTGCTAGAATACAAACAGTTCACAAAGAAACTAATCCAAAATATCACAAGCTTTTAAAAAAATTCAAAGAAATTACTGGATGTCCTATATTAGTTAATACTTCATTCAATGTTAGAGGAGAACCGATTGTTTGTTCTGTAGAGGACTCCTTTAGATGCTTTATGGGAACAAATCTTGATATTTTGGTATGTGAAAATTTTGTTTTATTTAAAGAAGAACAAAACAAAAAACTTTTACAAGATTATAAAAACAAATTCGAAAAGGATTAATCTAAATTTAAAACAGTTGCAGGATCTAATCTTGTTCCAAACCAATTTAACCTTACATCTAGATGTGGTCCGGTTGATCTACCTGTGGAACCTACAGTTCCAATTATTTCACCCTGTTTTACTTCTTGTCCTTTTTTAACATAAATATCTTTCATATGCATATACAGTGTTGAAATTCCATGACCATGATCAAAAATTAAAGTTCCTCCTGTATAAAATAAATCAGGCTCAACCATAGTTGCTTTACCGCTAAGCATTGCTTTAATTTGTGTTCCTTCTTTAGCGGCAAAGTCTATTCCGTAATGTGGCCACTTAGGTTTTCCGTTTAAAATTCTTTGACTTCCATAAATACCAGTTACAATTGCTTTATCAAGGGGCGTTATAAATTTACTTTTAAAAAAAGTTAAGTTACTTTCAACAGCCCTTGCTTCTCCTATAATCTTGTTTTCTCTTTTTATTCGTTCGTACACTTCTTTTGGCGGTGTAACTTTTTTTTCAGGTAAACCATCAATTCTTTGAATTTTATATTTTCTTTTTAAAATTTTTTTTACAATTTTTTGCTTTTCACCATTAATTACTTTAGTAATTATAACGTCATATTTTCTATCTCTACCTATTCCAAAAACAAAATATCCATCTTTAGTTATTTTTACTTTTTTATTATCAATCCAAATTTTAGAAGCAGGATTGGTTTTGCCCAATATAAAATGGCCTTGAACAAATTTACCTTGAAATTCTAATGCAAAAACATTGGAAGATATTAGTATGGTAGTTAAAAAAGCAATATTTTTTAGGCTCATTTTAAACATTTAATTTGAATAGTATAAACTTCGTACTATAGTCCTGAATAATAAAAAACAAAAAAATTCAATGAGAAAAGTAGCTTTAATAACTGGAATAACTGGACAAGATGGTTCATATCTAGCAGAATTTCTTTTAAAAAAAAAATATAAAGTACATGGAATTGTCCGAAGAGTTGCCCTGGAAGATAGAAGTCATAGGTTGTGGAGAATAAAGGACATATTAAAAAAAATTCATATTCACGCAGCTTCTCTCGAGAGTTATGCGAGTATCGTTAAAATTATTCAAAAAATAAAACCAACAGAAATATATCATTTGGCAGCACAAAGTTATGTAGATTATTCATTTAGAGATGAGTTCTCTACATTAAATATAAATATAAATGGAACACATTACCTATTATCTGCTGTAAAAGATTTTTCACCTAAAACAAAATTATATTTTGCAGGCTCTTCTGAAATGTTTGGAAAAGTTCAAGAAATACCACAAACTGAAAAAACTCCATTCTATCCTAGATCTGCATATGGAATATCGAAAGTAACTGGCCACGATTTAACTAGAAATTATAGAGAGGCGTACGACCTTTTTTGTTGTACTGGAATATTATTTAATCATGAATCACCAAGGAGAGGTTTTGAATTCGTAACTAGAAAGATTTCCCATGGAGTAGCAAAAATAAAGCTTGGAAAGGAAAAAAAATTAATCTTAGGAAATTTAGATGCAAAAAGAGATTGGGGACACGCAAAAGATTATGTTGAAGCTATGTGGTTGATGTTACAAAAAAAGAAACCAGATGACTTTGTTGTTGCAACAGGCAAACAACACTCTGTAAGAGAATTCGCAAGACAAGCATTCGCTGTTGCTGGGTTAGATTATAAAAAATATATAATTATAGACAAAAATCTTTTTAGACCAGCAGAAGTCAATACTCTTTTAGGAAGTTATTCTAAAGCTAAAAGAATTTTGAAATGGAAACCCAAAACTTCCTTTAAAGATCTAGTTAAAGATATGGTTGAATCCGACATTCAGTCTATAATTAAGTCTGGTTATTAGAAAAAAAATTTGCAATAATTGAGATTATGAAAAGTGAAAATAGTACAGGTATGCCAAATTCATTACATGAACATTGGATGCCATTCACTTCTAATAAAGATTTTAAAAAAGATCCAAGGCTTATTACTGAAGCCAAAGGAGTTTATTTAAAAGATCACAAGGGTAGAACTCAAATTGATGCTAGCTCTGGGCTATTTTGTAATCCTTTAGGGCATGGTAGAAAAGAAATTATAGAAGCTATTACAAAACAACTTGAAACTTTAGACTATGTTCAACCATTCCATCAGGGTTTTGGAGGTTCCTTTGAATTAGCTACAAAAATTGCAAAACATACTCCAGGAAATTTAAACCAAATTTTCTACACAATATGTGGCTCTACGGCTGTTGAAACTGCGTTAAAGATTTGTATTGCTTATCATAAAGCAAGAGGACAGGGTCAAAGATTCAGATTTGTAGGAAGAGAAAGAGCTTATCACGGAATGAATATTGGAGCTACTTCAGTAGGCGGGATGGTCAACAATGTAAAAACTTTTGCAAGTATATTAATGCCAGGTGTAGTTCATATGAGACATACTCATCTTCCAGAGCATAAATTTATTAAAGGTCAACCCGAAACAGGTAAGGAACTCGCAGATGATCTAGAAAGAATTGCTTTAAATTTTGGATCTGAAAATATAGCCGCATGTATAGTTGAACCAATTTCAGGATCTACTGGAACTCTAGTGCCTCCAAAAGGTTATTTAAAAAGATTAAGGGAAATTTGTGATAAACACGATATACTTTTAATTTTTGATGAAGTGATAACTGGCTGGGGAAGAACAGGATCTTCTTTTGCCGCTAAAGAATATGGTGTCACACCCGACTTGATGACTATGGCAAAAGCAACGACAAATGGAATTGTTCCAATGGGCGTAGTTGCAGTCAAAGAGGAAATTTATGATACCATAGTTAATGCAGCTCCCGAGGGAGTCATAGAACTTTTTCATGGGTACACATATTCTGGAATACCAGTGGCAGTAGCCGCAGCATTAGCAGTTCAAGATATTTTTGAAAAAGAAGATATTTTTAATAGAGCAAAAAATCTTTCTTCATATTTTTTAGATGGATTATTTTCTCTAAAAGATATTAAGTGCGTTGAAAATATAAGAGGATATGGATTAATGGGTGGTATTGATATAAAAAAATCTGACAGACCAGGTAAAGCGGGTTTTTTAACTTACAAAAAATGTTACGAATCAGGAGTAAATTTTAAAGCAACTGGAGATTGCCTAATTTTAGCCCCTCCTTTTATCTCAGAAAAAAAACATATAGATGAAATGATTGATAAATTAAAGCAAGGGATTACAGCTTATTCAAAATCAATCTAATTTTTAATATACAATTTAGAGACTATCCAGCCCAATTTGAACATAGTGTTATGTACAAATTTCACCTTTAAATAAAAGATAACTTTATTTTTTAAGTTTAAAGTGGTGTAATTAAGTATGAGATATGGAAAAGAAGAGCAGTTAACTGAAGAAACAAATAACACTAGTCATAAAGTTGATCTAAACAATTTAATGAAAAAAGTAAGAGATGAAGAAAAAAAAACAAAGAGAACTAGTGTTTATTTATCTGCCGCAGCAATTTCTGCATTTGCAGTTTTTGGTATAATTCTGACTTTATAAAATCTATTTAATTAGACCTTTAATAATAATAAAGGAAAAATCACTTAATATTGAAATTTTATGCTTCATCCATTCCGGTTGCAACATTGGATTAAAAGTTGTTTGATTAAGAACCAAGGAGTATCTTTTTGACTTATAATTTTTCTCCAAAACTTTCATTTTCACAAACCTATCTAATTTTCTAATACAAGTCGCTCTTGGTATTCCAGTTATATCGGCTACTGAAGTAGCACTAATATCTGCATTAAATTCAGACATAGTTTTCAAATTTTTTTGGCTATCTAGCAATGTATTAAAATTAACATGATTTCTTTTAATAGAATTTAAAGTTAATATTAAAACTTGTACTCCAATTAAAAGCATTTCAAGGTCTTTAAGTTTATCGTGCCAAAACTTTATATATTCGAGCTGAACATTTAAATAATGATACCAATAAAATGAGTAGTTATTTTTTATTTCTTTCTCAATTTTAGAAAGTGGAAGATTTAAAGAAAGTAATTTAGTTTGTTCAAAAATAAATTTTGATAAAGAATTTATTTCTTCATCAATAATTTTTACATAACTTTCTTTTTGTGAAGTTTCTGGTTCCCAAAAAAGTTTATTTTTCTCACCCTTTTTTAAATGCTTTTTTTTGATTAAAGAAATAATTTTTCTTCTGGTTGTTTCTTTGGGTAAACCAGTTTGTTGAGATACCAAAATAATTTTCTTTCTTGATTGTAAAATATCTCTGTGATTATTCCAAAAGTTATCAAGTGAAAGATTAAAATTCAGATCTTTCTCTCTTTTTCTTAATATCTCGAGATGGCAATCTCTGGCAAAAAAAATAACAATATTTCCACCTTCAAGATCACCGTAACGTTTGTATACTCCTGAAAGAAATGAGCTTTCCATTTCATAAAAAGTAGGCATAAGTTTTAAAAAATGATCAGTCAAATTTTTTTGAACTAATTTATTTTCAATTTGTTTTGTGCGATCCATATTATTTAAGATGATATTTGTTCATTTTGGGTTAATAAAAACAATTTTGTATTTTAAAGTCAACAAGTAAAATGTATATTTTATAAGTAAAACATCTGTTATCTTTTGATGTCTCGTATAAAATTAGATTTATTCGTGTTATAAGATATAAAAAAAATTAGGCGGGGTAGCTCAGTTGGTTAGAGCACAGGACTCATAAGCCTGGGGTCGGTGGTTCGAATCC
>MDSV01037945.1_pt1 | contig 14131 bp, 16 predicted proteins | sample 810851 | NCBI WGS metagenome assembly MDSV01 (sample SAMN05326640, study PRJNA326480) | marine metagenome | isolation source: seawater | place: Atlantic Ocean: North East | collected 2012 | reverse complement strand
TGTTGAAAGCGCTGCGCCGGTACAAGTTGCGTCTCCTATCGTACGAAATCGAACTGTCTTAGTTTCTACCGAAGCTTTTTCGCCGGGTGTCATTTCAATAAAATCACAAACACCCATAATTACACCATTTCGAACAAAACACTCTCGATTGTGCGAAAAATATAAATTTGGAAGCTCAATACTCTCGAGCTTAATATACTGCCAGATATCCATCTCAGTCCAGTTGGACAGAGGGAATACTCTGAAGTGTTCACCATGTTGCTTACGCCCATTAAATATATTCCAAAGTTCTGGTCGCTGATTTTTGGGGTCCCATTGACCGAATGCATCTCTATGCGAGAAGAAACGTTCTTTAGCCCTAGCTTTTTCTTCATCACGCCGACCGCCGCCAAGGGCTGCATCATATTGCCCATGTTCGATACCTTCTAGAAGAGCAACTGTTTGCAATCCATTGCGACTCGCATAAGGGCCTGTTTCTTCAACAACCTTGCCCTCATCGATTGCTTTCTGAACGGAGGCAACTACAAGCTCAGCTCCAAGATCTTTAACAAATTGATCTCGATATTGCATCGTTTCAGGAAAATTATGCCCGGTATCCACATGCATTAAAGGAAATGGCACCTTCGCAGGCCAGAACGCTTTCTTTGCTAAATGTGCCATTACAATTGAATCCTTACCCCCAGAAAAAAGCAGTACGGGTTTTTCAAATTGTGCTGCAGTCTCGCGCAAGATGTAAATTGCCTCTGATTCTAGCTGTTTTAAATGTGTGATTGTGTAATTTTTATGCATAACTGTATTTTAAATAGATAACTAAGTAAGTACTAACTCTTTTTGTTCGCTATCAAAGGTACTATTTTGTCTAGAAGTAGTTTGACTGACTGATCCTCACTTTGCAGATCCGTTGTAACAATCCAGTCTGTGTCATTTGGCATGGGTTCTTCAAATGCTGAATCTTTTCCGGTAAAATTAGAAACGCCTCCCGCTTCGGCCTTTGCATACAAACCCTTCACATCACGAGCAGCGCATGTTTCGTAGCTAGCCTGAACAAAAATTGGCGTAAAGTCTGACGGACCAATAATTGATTGAGCGAGCGATCGAAGTTCACGCTTGGGAGTAATAAAAGAGGTGAAAACTACTGTACCGCTCTCTAAAAACAAACGAGCAACTTCTGCTATTCGCCTAATATTTTCTTTGCGATCGAGATCAGAAAACCCCAAATCACTATTTAATCGGCTGCGGATATTATCCCCATCTAAAATCTTAGTAAGTATTCCTCTTTCAAATAAAGCGCGCTCCAGTGCATTGGCTAACGTACTTTTGCCAGATCCTGAGAGACCATATAGCCAGAAAACACGACCACGCTGACGTAAGGAGACCTCCTTATCGGAGCGACTTAGCATGCGGTAGAATTCAGTATGGATATCTTTTAAGTGACTCATGACTTCTGTAAAATAGCTTATTAGTTAGTCTATTTTAGGTTATTGAGTCAATAACCTATTAATAAGAGCTTATTGATCACTATCTTGATTATCTACAGTCGCTGGTAGTTTTAATTGATTGACGAGCAAACTCCATTGCGACGCCTGCTCCAGATTGCCAATTGATCTCGCTAATAGTACTCCAGATTCCAATAATTGAACCTTCAGAGCCTTCGGATTATCCTGACTATTAATAAGTTTCACATAAACTGTATATGCTAAGTCACTAGCACCTAATTGATATAAAAAATCCGCTACTTTCTGCGCTAAAACTCTCTCTTCAATACTAAAAACTGCTAGGTATCGTATCAATTTCAATACTTCCAAAGCCTTTTCTAGCTCTCTGCTTTTTTGATATAATTGCGCCAATGAATAAGCGAGAACCAAAGAAGGTTCCTTAATAAATTGATCTTTGGCAAAATCTAGAGCAACTTCTATACTCCCTTCATTTTCCAAACGACGCAATTCTCGTAATACCACGTAAGCACTACCTTGAGTGCCATCAATCAAGTCGAGCTGCTTGTCTAAATTAATACTAAATGGTCGGTACAAGGGATCACCAATTGCGACTGCCATCCAACTCCAACGTGGCGTGCAATAAGCAATAGCCTCGCCGAAACTAGAACCTTTAAGGAGCATCTTCATAAACAGATCTGGGCGATGAGTAAGTTCAAGGTAGGGTTCATAAACATTGCCGAATGTTGCGCAGTATCCTTGCTCTATTAATGGACCTAGCCATCTCTTTTTATCTGAGCGAACTGTGGTTGCAGAAAAGCTATGCAAGTGAAAACCGATAGATCCAGCTGGAACATTTCGATTCGAATTTAACCAAGGCCCGTAAGCACTTGGAGAGTACCAACCCATGTATATTGCGGGTGCATCGAATCGATCACGAGCATCGAGCTTGCGTTTAGTATCTTCAAAATCAGTATCATAATACTTTTCAACTACATATTTACGAGCAGTATCTATCCACCTATCCCCAAGTTCGTGAGGTCCACCAGTATCGAAATAAGCACGCCCTCGTAGGCCATTTTTTTCAGCCTCTATACTACCGTCAATTAAATTGCATACAGACTTTAATGTCGGTCCGTCGAGGCGACTTACTCGGATCCCATAAGACAAATCTCGGCTCGTTGGCGTCATTTTTTGAAAGTAAGGGTTCGCTATAAAAGCAGTCATGGATAAACGTTCGGCAATTGCGAGTAAGGCTAACTCACCATCAACAGATCCACAATTAACACGAAATTGTGATGGAATGTTACTAGATTCCGGCTCAATCAAGTCTATATCATTTGAAATACGTAGTGGAACTCCTCGAACTGTTACTAAGTAACTTATTTGATGTACAGCAGCTAGTAACACATCTCTACCATAAGAATCCAGCCGACCCGAGCGCACCGCCTGTATCCAATCACTGGCAACTAGCGCTTCGAATAAAGGACGGTGAATCATATCTACATATTGCTGAAGCGTGATCGTTTCAGTAATCGGCATCGCTAAAGAAACAATATTAGCCTTAGGGATCGACCTCTGCTGTGCGTAATATTTAGCGATTTTCAAAGAATCTGGGTCATTTGAATTAGCCAGTATGACCACGCGCTTATTCGCATCCGGCGAATCACTCCAAATTGGAGATACAAACGTAAACCAAACAAGTATGCATATAACTATAGTTTTCACTCTTACTGTATCTGCCTCAGTCTTTTTTGATAAGCAATAATCCCATCATACAAACTCTGAGCCAAACGCTGACGATGCATTTTAGAGAGTAAGCGCTTAGCACTACTGCGGTGTGATAAAAACCCTAACTCAACTAGAACACCTGGACAGCGTAAATCTTTGAGCACTTTAAAGCGAGCTCGCTTTATGCCACGATCTGGACCACCCATATGATCAACAAGGTTTTGTTGTACGAAGTATGCCAACAGTATATTCCATGGGTCCTGATGATTTCCATCAAAGCTAATAGCATCATTGGCATCAATTTTTGTGTATCTTGTTGAAGCTTGGAACTGTGGCGTCAGCGCAAAAGTTTCATAACCATATGCTTCTTTTGACTCAGCCGCATTAAAATGTATACTTATAAACAAATCTGCTGAGCGTTGCTCGGCATGAATAGCGCGATTTTCTAGTGGGATGTAGACATCTTCTCGACGTGTTTGCACAACCTCAAAGCCTCCTTTTAGAAGCAACTGCTGTAAACGACGAGCTACATCAAAGCTAAGTGCTTTTTCACTTAAACCAAGAGACAAATTAGTGGCACCATGATCCTTTCCCCCATGACCGGCATCAATTGCAATACGCTTACAATTGGGGACATCCCCAAATGCACGTGGATTTTGTAAAGGAAGTAATGTTTGATTCAAATCTACAACAGATAGGTATATTTGATTGTTTGAAAAAAGCGTAGGAAACCCCAAATATAAGGGCATACCATTTATGTAAATCTTGCGGCTTTGAGCGTTCGCATCGACTACTAGATTTGGTGCACTCAAACGAAAGGTCTTGTTATCAGCTAACCAATAAGACTTGAAACCTAAACGATTAGCAACAGTTACAAGGTCTATATACTGTAACCCATCTGACTGAATCGTTCTACCGGACACAATAGTTGCACTGCATATAAACAAAGCAAGCAACATACGTAATACTAATACACGGCTACATATATGGATACAACCAAGGCTAAAAAACCATGCTTTGCGACTCATTATATAATCAAGAATCGCTCACTTCACTATCTTTAATACTAGACTCCGCTTTTTCTTCAATTTCCTCACTTTCGAAATCATCAGTATCATCAATATCGTCTTTGGACTGATTGAATTTAAGTGATCGCTTACTCTCCGGTAAGGGTGAGAGGACCATAGTGACTTGTCGACCAACTAAACGTGCATCCATGTCAGCTGAACCAACTCCAAGCAACTCATCTCGAGCAGCGTTAATACGATCGATACCTAAATCTTTGTGTTCCATCTCCCTACCTCGAAACTGCAAGGTGAGCTTCACTTTATTACCATTATAGAGAAACCCTTCCGCACGGCGCAATTTAGTTTCAAAATCATGGTGGTCGATACGCACACGAAACTTAACTTCCTTCATTTTAGTCGTATGCTGTTTCGTTTCCTTTTGCTTCTTACTTTCTTCGTAGAGGAATTTACCAAAATCCAATATTCGGCAAACCGGAGGACGTGCTGCTGGTGATATCTCAATAAGATCAAGGCCTACATTTCGCGCTAAATCCAACGCTTTTTTCGGACTCATGACACCTAAATTTGTTCCTTCAGGTCCTATTACTCGCACTTCAGATGCACGAATACGGTCATTTCTTCTAAGACCTTTAGGTCCACGATTGCGGTTTTGAAAACGTCCGCGAGAGTTCGGGTATTTTGCCATTAATGAAAGCGTCAGTTATACGACGAGCACATGGGGATTTGTAAATAATATACAGTGAAGCGGGGGCGACTTCGTGCCGCCACAAATAGACGCATCAATTTTTAAAATTAGCTAGTTGAGTCATGTGTGAACTAAACTGTTAAAGTGTAGTAGAGGTATTTCAACTCTAAATAACATCTTTGTTAGATGCTGAAACTCTCACCACAACTGCAACTTGCTTTTGCATTTGGATTCGTAAACTTAAAGCCCCCTCCAACCATTTTATCCGAATAATCGAGTTCTGTGCCGCGTATATAAAGGGCACTTTTAGAATCAACTAATACATTAGCCCCACTAGAACAAACTAATATATCTCCACGTTTAGGCGCTTCAACAAATTTCATTTTATAGCTTAAACCATTACATCCACCACCAGTTATTTTTACACGCAGATAATCTCCAGATTGTTCACGTTCGATTAACTTAGTTAATTTTAAACCAGCCGCGCGAGTAATTGCTATGAGTTTCTCATTTCCAAGACGCACCCCTTCAGGCAAAGTACCCAAGTCGTTGATTTGTAAATGATCCATTAAAAAAAGAATTTAAGAACTATTTTCTCTTTGTCAGTTCCCGGGCAAGCTTCAAAGCAGAAGTAAAACTACGTGGGTCTGCTTTGTTATTACCTGCGATTTGAAATGCTGTCCCATGGTCTGGACTAGTTCGGACATAGTTGAGGCCTAAAGTGACATTTACAGCGCTAGAAAACTCAAGCGTTTTAACTGCAGCTAGAGCTTGATCATGATAAGCAGCCACAACAATATCAAACTCTCCATTTTGCTGCCTCAAAAATACAGTATCGCCTGGCAAGCATTGCGATAGGCCAGGTATTTGAATTCGTAATCGATTCAGTTCAGGATCTAATATATCTTTCTCCTCTTCTCCTAACAAACCACCCTCACCAGCATGAGGATTAAGACCACAAACACCAATACGAGGAGACTGAGTGCCTAGGCGCTTCGCTAGAATATTTGCTTGGGTTACAGCACGTGCTAGCACCTCTGCAGTTAATGCTCGTGGAACCTCAGCAAGCGGTAAGTGCCAAGTCGCTAATACCACTCGCAGAGATTTACCAACAAATCCCATTGTTGGACACCCACCCCAGGCATCTGCAAAGAATTCTGTCTGACCAGGGTAATCGAAACCAATTAGTTGCAACCAATGTTTACTAACAGGGCCTGAAACCACACCTCGGTAGCGACCCTCAATACATCCATTAGCAGCTTCGCGCAGCGCATCCACTGCGACCTCAGCGCTTTGAATTGAAGGAGATCCTGGTTTTGCAATATAATCCTCCGGGCCAACCACAGTAGTTTTTGCCCCAATTGCATTGGACATAGACTCACACCAAGTACGTGGACCAATAACGACATAATCCTTACAATTATCTCCACGAATAGATTTTTCTATCACTTCAGGACCAACTCCTGCTGGATCACCACAGGTTATTGCGAGAGGTAATTCATGCATCAAATTAGACATATTTTTGGATTAATGAATAAGTACAAGCAGTATTAAAAGAGAATTAAAAAATAACGAAAACAAACCGGTTTATTGGAAAAGTGTCATTTGTGGGTCTTTAACCATATTATAAATCTTTAAAATACGCATTAACTGCAACAAATCGGACTTTTGGTAGATATTGTTAGCCTGAACTTGGCGCAACAAACTTTCTAAAATGGTGCTGTAAGTGATGATTCCATCAATACCATTGGTTTTGAGTATATCAATACTCTCACTTCTGTGTGGATCGTTACTCGGTAATCCTGGTAATACAATGATATTTGAATAAGAATTACTTACAGATTCCCATATTTTATGATCTTCAAATGACTCCTTGCTGAAATATGCTTCAGATTGATTAAACACATTCTTTTTAAGGAAATTAAAGAGCTTGGAACTACTTTTTAATAGCTCTGGTGAGAATTCAGATAAGTACCAAGATCTTACGACTACCACAGCTTGCTGGATAGACTCCATATCGGCAGAAAACAATTGAAAATTAGCTATAGACTGTTCCTTCACAGCTTCCGGTTTGTTGATCATTAGGGCAACTGCCTCATCAGGAACCTTCTTGCGAGTCCGTACAGAGTACTTAGGGACTTGACGGACAAAAAATCCATTTAGTTCGAAGTACTCACGCACAATATTTTCATCAAACCCAGACATATATAAAGTTCAATACTACCACCTATTCTTAAGGTCAACCGAGTTAACTACATAGTATACTTAGAACGAGCGAATGACTCACAGCAGCAGCCAAAAATCTATGTCAAAATCGCAAACGGTTCTCGAAATTTTTATCATTTGATCGACTGCGTGAATTCGCCATTTGATTTAATTGTACTGTACTCGCACGCGACCAATCAAAAAACTCCTCTGGGCGTAGTGCCATTGCCCCGCTGGACCGAGTAGCTTCTCGAACCATATTGTCGTTACTCACTACACTTACAAGTTCAGGTTGCTTAACTCTGCGAACAATACGTTCAATCACACCATCAGCAGTTAATGCAATCGGCGCATATATGAATTCAAAGCGCTTGGATTGATAAGGATATTCAACCTGAAGTTTATCACTTTTGCTATCCAAAATTAATGCGACTCGAACCGCTTCTGCATCGTGGATTTCGCGTGCAAATTTTGCTAATTTATCACGAGCCGAATCAATGTTATCGTGCATAAGTTTTCGTAAATCGCTTGTCGCATATATTACATTGTACGCGTCAATTAATAAATATCGATCACTGCTCATAACAAAGTTAATTTTAACGACAATTTTAAGTCAAGGAAGTCCATTATAGTAAAATCTTAATTATCGCTGATAATCCTAGTTAGTGCTGACAATCACTACAAAAAAAACTATTTCTTTGCCCTATAATAATACTCTTTATTCGACCATCACATTTGCGACAATTTTTACCTGCCTTATCATACACATTTAATTGAATACGGAAATATCCTGCTTGACCGTTTGCTCCAACAAAGTCGCGCAAAGTTGTACCTCCATGCTCGATTGCCTGGGAAAGTACAGTACGAATTGCTTGAGCTAATCGATTGTACCTAGCTAGACTGATTCTTCCTGCTGCCCTTCTTGGATCAATGCCAGCAGAAAACAATGCTTCATTCGCATAAATATTACCAACTCCTACAACTACCGAATTATTCATAATGAAATTCTTCACAGCTAAAGTACGATCCCTTGATAGTCGATATAGCCGAGACCCATCGAAATCTCTGGTCAGCGGTTCGGGGCCTAAATTCTTAAATAACGACAAAGGCGGATCTTCACTCGCCTGCCATAAGCATGCACCAAAACGCCTCGGATCATTAAAACGTATGCAATTACCGTCGTCTAAAACAATATCAATATGATCGTGCTTCAAAATAGGCGCACTTTTTAACTGAATAGTTAAATTACCAGACATACCTAAGTGTAACACAATTGTACCTGCGCATGTTTTTATAAGTAGATATTTTGCTCTGCGTTCTACACCAATAATTTTTTGACCAACTGCTTTTTGAATGGATTGTGGTACGGGCCATCGAAGCTGTGACTGGCGCACGATGAATGCTGCTATTGTACGCTGTAAGGCATGTGGAGCGATCCCACGCCGTGTCGTTTCAACTTCAGGTAACTCTGGCATAAATGTAAAATCAGAAAATAATTCGCGAAAAATATACTATCTATTACAAGAATGTAATGGATTGTGCCCAGCAACGATATTTAAATATGAATATATCCAATAGTTCGTCCAAAACAGTTATTATAGGGGGCATCACAGGTGGCATTGGGACCGCACTAAGTGGACTTTTACAATCACGAGGCGATACAGTTACTGGTTACTCAAGAAGCGGAAGTATACGATGTGACGCTACTAATCACGAAGATCTTGATACTTATTTTAAAGACTGTTTCGCAAACCATGAAAAAATTGATGCGTATGTACATTCGATTGGTTCAATCTACTTAAAAGCTGCGCACCTAACGCCTGCAACAGATTGGCTTGAAGTTCAAAATCAAAATTTAAACAGTGCATTTTATGCTTTGCGGGCAGTCCTTCCAGGCATGATCAAACAAGGTGGTGGACGCTTACTATTTTTTAGTTCAGTTGCCGCTCAATCTGGTCTCGCTAATCATGAAGCCATCGCTGCTGCAAAGGGCGGGCTGGAGGCAATGATACGATCTGCCGCTGCTAGTTATGCGCCACGAGGCATTCGAATCAATGCGATCGCTCCAAGCCTTACCGATACTCCACTTAGTTCAGCTATCACAAGTAACCCTCAAGCGCGTGCATTTACTGAGAAAATGCACCCACTAGGCTCTATTAACACAGCCCATGAGGTAGCAAGTATGGCCGCATGGTTATTAAGCGACGATGCTTCACAAGTTACTGGACAAGTATTTGTAGTCGATGGTGGACTCTCATCAATCATACCAAAGCCGAAGGCTTAGATGATGCCCCGCTCTGGCATAGTTTATGTCATAGCCTTGACAATTTGCATGTTATCGTTCCAGGCGTCAATTTACGCTGAAAAACCATTGGATCTAAAAGAGTTGGGTTCTTACAGATACACCTATAATTTTTTCTTAAAAATTTATGATATCACCCTCTATTCAATTGAACCATACAACAGAGAAAAACTCTTGTCTGGAGATGTACCATTTGAATTACAATTTAAATATCTTCGAGACATACAGAGAAATGACTTCATTAAGGTTTCTAATCGAATGCTGGAAAAAAATTTATCTAAGCAAGATATTTCAGCTATAAGCGATCAAATTAAAAGTCTCCATAGCGCCTACCAGATGGTCAGAAAAGGTGATACTTCCATCTTACGATACACTCCAAGTAAGGGAACAACCCTAATTATTAATGGAATAGAAATTATCCAATTACCCAGTAAACTCACGTGTAAATACTTCCGGATATGGTTGGGGGACGATCCTATTTCTTTACAGATGAGAGAGGCTATAATTGGCTTCAATCATTAAGTTATAAGCTAACTTAGCGACTCATCCAATCTAAATTTAGACCACCAGACTTATTCTTCTTAGACCTTTTAGGTAGCTGTTGTTGAATCCACTGAAGTAATGGTCCACGACCCTTACTAATTTTTGCCGAACAATAAAAGATTTTAGTTGGTCGTAGATCCCAGTCAGATAGTGCCTTCGTAAAACACTGCGCATGATTGAAAACATGGCTACTCGAACTTCGATCTATTTTAGTAAAAATAATAGAATAAGACAATTCACACTTTTGCAACCACTGTGCAAATGAAAGATCCCCACCCTGTGGATCTATTTGTGAATCAACTAATAAAAATATGTGCTTTAAATTAGTTCGCTCTGTAAGATACGCACTAATATCTCGATTGAAATCATGTTGTTTGCTTTTCGAAACTTTTGCGTAACCATACCCTGGTAGATCCACTAAATGCCATGCGCGATTTATCTCAAAAAAGTTAATCAACTGGGTCTTTCCTGGCTTACTCGATGTATGTGCTAATTCTTTCTTTCCCGCTAGCATGTTAATTAGTGAGGACTTTCCTACATTTGATCGCCCAATAAAAGCAAACTCAGGCAGATCGGACACTAGACAAGATGCTAGATCTTTTGCGCTAGTGACAAATTGAGCACTATCAATCTTCATTTGTACGAATCAATAAAACAGTTAGAGTTGGGTGAAGCTTTCAGTATAAATTTTATGAAACTAATAATGCGGCGGACGCTCACTACTTGAAGAAGAACTATCAACGCCACGTTCACTCAGCGACTTAATTTGATCGCTCTGCAGCTTAAGTAATTGATCCATTCGATCGATACGCTTTGCAAATTTGTAGATCTCTGCATCCTGATTTTCAATATGTCTTTGCAAATGAGCAATTTTAGACTGCAACTCAATTGTGGATTCTGGATCTAATTGCGACATCTATACTGAACAGGTATAATTAATATAATTATTAAAAATTTTATTATCCTTATTTAAAATACTAAATGCTAACCCAGTAAGTATTCTGGATTAAGCTTTTTTAAAGTATCTTTTATAAATAAGCCATTACTGCGAATAACCTCACCGTCGAAGAGAATATCTCCACCACCATATTCGGGGCGCTGGATATGAACCATATCCCAATGAACCTGCGACCTATTACCATTATCCGCATCTTCGTATGCTTGCCCAGGTGTAAAGTGAAAGGAGCCAGAGATCTTTTCATCAAATAAAATATCTCGCATTGGTTCTAAAATATGAGGATTAAATGCAATTGCAAATTCGCCGATATAGCGGGCCCCAGAATCTGAGTTTAGAATCTCATTAAGGCGCTGTGTATTCGATCCTTCAGCATGGACAATTTTACCTTGATTAAATCGTAAATGTATTTTGTCAAACGACGTGCCTTGATATACAGTGGGAGCATTGAAAGTAATCGATCCCTCAACAGAATCTTTAACAGGACTGGAAAATACCTCTCCATCTGGTATATTATGTCTACCACCACAAGCAACCGCACCAATATCCTTTATGGAAAAGCGCAAGTCACAATCCGGACCTTTTAATTCAACACGATCAGTCTTTCGCATTAAGGTTTCCAACTCTTGCATTCCCTCAGACATTCGGGAGTAATCTTGTGTACATACCTTAAAGAAAAATGACTCAAACTGCTCACTGCTGAGCATCGCTTGCTGCGCCATTGCAGAAGTAGGCCACCGCAAAATTACCCATTTAGTATTGTTTACGCGGTGATCTTGCACCGGTTTCATTGCACGCATAACTGCACCCATGCGTTTTGGATCTACATCCGATAATTCAAAAATATTATCCGATCCACGCACCGCTATGTAAGCATCCATTTTTTTCATGCGAGCTAATTCCCATTCACATTGGATCTCATATTGTGCACCATCAGCTGCGCCAATTAATTCACGGCTGACCCTAGCATGATTAAAATTAACATATGGAATTGCCCCTCGCTCACGCGCTGCCCGCACTAGTGCAATCACCATTGACTCTGGAATATCATAAGCATCTATAAGTACTTTTTCTCCAGATTGTAAACTTGTAGAGAAACCAGTTAGTATAGTCGCCAATTTTGTGTAATTATCGTCCATGTAATAAATGCGTACTAAAAAGAGCTGCAGGTCAAATTATACAAGATAGATATCAAAGCGGTTACTTTTGCCTTCCAAAGTATAACTTGGCTTAGAATTGGATAAATATGGAGCAATCCTAGGGCGTTTTACTACGACTCTTTGCCCAGCAATAGATAGAGCCAAATTTAGTAGCGCATCGGAATCATCATCCATTCCAATAAAATTATGAAAAATTTGCATTTCCTTTTTAACCAATGCCCCTTTATTTCGTTCTGGAAACATTGGATCTAAATAGACCACATCTGTAGTAAGCTCAGGCAATTTAAGGTAATTATGCGCGTCACTAGAAATTAGTTCCATGCGATCTAGTATCTCGTTTAATTCAGAACAACTTTGAATACGCGCTTGCAATAAGCCATCGTTAAGCAACGCATGAATAACAGTAACTCGCTCTAACATAACTACTCTACATCCCAAAGATGCTAGTACGAATGCGTCACGACCCAAACCCGCGGTGCAATCAATCACAGTCGGGCAAGCTCCTTTTTTAAGACCTACTGCTTTAGCAAGCATTTGTCTTCTACCACCTCCTTTAGTTCGCCTGTAACTGACACTAGGACCATAAAAATCAGCGAATATAGCTCCCTTAACTAATTGTATAATACGTAGACTTAACCCCGTTTCTTCCAAAAATAAAACTACTGGATGGGCCATCTCCAGTTGCTCTGACAAGTAATTATCTATATCTTTCTGCTTTAGACTAGATAAGGTACATAAATCAACACAAGGAACATTGTATTGAGCGGCCAAGTCGATCGCTTGAATCGATAAGCTTGGCGATGAATAAGCAACTGCAGACAGCAACATAAATCCAACTTAGCGACCTCGTCTAATTTCAGAACCAATAAAGCGTACTCGTACGCGAACGATCTTCTTAATCTTACATTTAATCTTAAACGTTTTGGGGTCTATTGAGTCGGGAACGTCTAAACGGTTTACATCGACAATCGCATGGTAACCTCGCTCAGAGAATACATCAATTAACATAGCCAAGGCATCCGAATCCATGAGTACTTCGCTTTCAGAGTTAATTACAGCGGTACCAGAAATTGCATGACGAGTTACGATTGGCATGAATTCAGACTTAATAACTTCAACGACCTGCTTGAATAAATCAGTTTGCCTATATTCATAGGAGTCTAAGCGATCTACAAGGTCTTGACGCGCATGCACCGACAGTTGGCTTGCTACAGGAATACAAGAAACACGATCATAGGTAGCCTCATCTAGCTCCAAAGATCCTTGATAACGCAGTTCCTCGTCAATGCGTTTACGAACCTCATCGATAGTACCATGAGCATTAATAAAGTGATAAAAGAATATTTCACGTAAATCTTTTAAAGCGCCGTAAGTCTTTTCTTTGAATGTACGGTAACGATTATGGCAGGCTTTTGGATTTAAATCGGTGACTCGCACTTCTAAAAATTCCCCTACCCCAGACTCTTCGACTTTTTCATTGTGAGCTACCGCCTCTTTACCTCGCTTAGTTTGTCGAAGCACGCTCTCTTTCTCGTCTACGAAAAGTACAACAATATGAAAATGTGGTTTTTTAAATGCCTCATAATATGGAGTAGATTTGAATTTATTTCTTAATTCAGTCAGTTTTCGATAAAATAACTTAACGCACTCAACTTGAACTTTGGTTCGCGGGAAACCATCTACAACTGCGCCAGATTTATACACTGGATCGAGTAACTTTCGTAATAAAATTTCGATGACTTCGCGGTCACCGGCAAGCAATCCCGCATCGATTCGCTTACGAGCCTCGACACTAAGCAACAGTGAACTAACGACTAGTGGGGGAGCAGTCAGATCACGATACTGCATAATGAAATCCGTATTCGTACCTTTACCAGCACCGGGAGCTCCATTAAGCCAAAAAATTTCTTTTGGAAAATGAAGATTTTCTACGCCAATTTCATGCTCCAGTGCTGACCACACAGAACTAAAAATGATTTGCGCATCTTTGACCTCAAGGTCTTGGACGGATTGAATGGGAGCTAAAGATGACTTCGATGCCATTACTATATAACGGTTATTAACGGTAAATGATATCTGCTACTAAGAG
>MDSV01220348.1_pt1 | contig 14133 bp, 11 predicted proteins | sample 810851 | NCBI WGS metagenome assembly MDSV01 (sample SAMN05326640, study PRJNA326480) | marine metagenome | isolation source: seawater | place: Atlantic Ocean: North East | collected 2012 | reverse complement strand
TTGCTAAATTATTGCTTGGATTTAGTATTTCTTCGCTTTTGTTAAGTTTAAAAACGGCTTCTGCTAAATGGACTTCTTTTAGGATATTTGTAAATTCTGTTTCGGATAAGATCTCAGTTGGGATTTCTTTTTTAGGAGAGTAACATGCTAGTAATAAGAAACTTAATATTGTAAGAATTATTTTCATTTTGTAAAGATAGCTTTTAAGTAATCAAAACATGTATATTTGCATAACTTATTAATCAAATATATTAGAAAGATGAAAAAATTAACTTACTTATTAGCTGCTCTTGGATTATTTATGTTCACAGCATGTGGTGGAGCTTCTGAAGAAGCTGCAACTGCAACTGAAGCTGCAACTGAAGCTGCAACTGAAGCTGTAACTGAAGCTGTAACTGAAACTGCAACTGAAGCTGAAACTGCAACTGAAGCTGCAACTGAAGCTGCAACTGAAGCTGTAACTGAAACTGAAGCTGCTACAGGAGAATAAGGACATGATGATGAGCATGATCATTCTGATGGCGAATCGCACGATCATGATCACGAACACTAGCAATAAAAATATGAGAGAATAAAAAAGGCAACCAAATTGTTGCTTTTTTTATGCTTTTACCTATCAAATGTAAGTCGCATTCCTTTTTGATTTTCATCAAAAAAACCATTCTTGTAAACAAGATGCCCATTAACGAATGTATGTGTGATTTTAGCATTAAATGTTTCACCCTCAAATGGAGACCATCCACATTGATATAGAACATTATCTTTATTTACTTTCCAAGGTTGATTTAAGTCAACTAAAACTAAATCAGCAAAATATCCTTTACGAATAAAACCTCTATTTTCTACTTTAAAACAAATTGCAGGATTGTGACACATTTTTTCTACTACTTTTTCTAAGTTTATTTTTTCTTGTTTAGCTAAAGATAACATAGCAGGGAGGGCGTGCTGAACTAATGGCCCTCCAGATGGTGCTTTAAAATAAGAATTAGACTTTTCTTTCAGGGTATGAGGCGCATGATCAGTTGCAATTACATCTAATTTATCATCTAATAAAGCTTGTAATAATGCATTTTTATCACTTTTTTTCTTTATTGCAGGATTCCATTTAATAAGAGTCTCTTTTTGTGCATAATCACTTTCGTCAAACCAAAGGTGATGTATACAAACTTCTGCAGTAATTTTCTTTTCGGATAAAGGTAAATGATTATCAAAAAGAGCAATTTCTTTTTCAGTTGAAAGATGAAAAATATGAAGCCTTGTGTTGTGCTTTTTTGCTAATTCCACAGCCATTGATGATGATTTATAACAAGCTTCAGCACTTCTAATATTTGGGTGTTCTGAAATTGGTACTTCTTCACCATATTTCTGTTTTGCTTTTTTAATATTTTCTTGAATAGTCAACTCATCTTCACAATGTACAGCAATTAGCATAGGTGATTTTGAGAAAATTTCTTCCAAGACAGTTTTATTATCTACCAACATATTTCCTGTTGAGGAACCCATAAAAATCTTTATTGCCCCTACATTTTTAGGATTTGTTTTCAGTACTTCTTTCAAATTATTATTGCTTGCCCCCATAAAAAAGGAGTAATTAGCAATTGATGTTTTAGATGCAATTTGGTACTTATTTTCTAATAATTTCTGAGTTAATGCTTGTGGATTTGTATTAGGCATTTCCATAAAGGAGGTAATCCCACCTGCTACAGCTGCCTTGCTTTCAGTATAGATATTTCCTTTATGTGTAAATCCCGGCTCTCTAAAATGAACTTGATCATCAATGATTCCTGGTAATAAATGGAGCTCTTCAGCATCAATAATTTGATCTGCATCAATATTTATAACTGATGTAATTTCCTTAATAATTTGATTTTCAATTAGCAGATCTGATTTGTAAATTTTTCCTTCATTTACAATTTGCGCATTTTTAATAAGTGTAAGCATCTCTTATCTTTTCCAGTTTCTGAAAAAACTTTTGAGTTTCATTTGCAAAACACCAAGTACAGCTTCCATAAAAATACCACTACTCATTTTTGAGCTTCCTTCTGTGCGATCTGTAAAAATAACAGGTACTTCAATTATATTAAAGCCATATTTCCAAGCTTTAAATTTCATTTCAATCTGAAAAGCATAGCCAACAAACTGGATTTTATTGAAATTAATAGTTTCTAATACCGCTCTTTTATAGCATTTAAAACCAGCAGTGGAATCATGAATTGGCATTCCGGTTATTAGTTTTACATATTTTGAAGCGAAAAATGACATAAGCAATCTGGACATAGGCCAGTTTACAATATTTACACCTTTTACATATCTAGAACCAATTGACATATCACCACCCTCAATAGAGTTTGCGTTATAAAGCCCGATTAAATCGTCAGGATTGTGAGAAAAATCAGCATCCATTTCAAAAATAAATTGATATTCTTTTTGCAAAGCCCATTTAAACCCATGAATGTATGCCGTGCCTAAGCCTAATTTGCCTGTACGCTCTTCAATATGTAATTGCGCAGAAAACTCTTTTTGTAAATCTTTAATAATTTTTCCTGTACCATCAGGGGACCCATCATCAACTATTAGAATATGAAAATCTTTTTCCAATGAGAATACCTTACGAATTATTTTCTCGATATTTTCTTTTTCGTTATACGTTGGAATAATAATTAAACTGTCTGACATAGCTACAAAAGTAGATAAACTGATTTAGAAAATGATTATTGCATTAAACTTTTGATTTCATCCACAACAGCAGGGTCTAAAAGGGTACTAGTATCTCCTAAATTTTCAGAATCTCCAGAGGCAATCTTTCTGAGAATTCTCCTCATAATTTTTCCTGAACGAGTTTTAGGCAACCCATTTACAAATTGGATCTTATCTGCTTTTGCAATTGACCCAACTTCCTTTGTTACCAAATCATTAATTTCTTTTCTGAGCGTATTTTCATTTTTTGGCTTTTCATGACAAATTACATAGGCATAAATACCATTCCCTTTAATAGGATGAGGAAAACCAACAATTGCAGTTTCGCACACATTTTTGTGTTCATCCATTGCACTTTCAATTTCAGCAGTTCCTAAATTATGTCCAGAAACAATAAGCACATCATCTACCCTTCCTGTTATTCTATACATACCATTTTTATCCCGGAAAGAACCATCACCAGTAAAATATTTGTTGGGGAAGGTGGAAAAATAAGTGTCCTTAAATCTTTGGTGATCTCCATAAATAGTTCGCGCCATTGATGGCCAAGGAAATTTTATACACAACTTGCCTTTAACTGAATCTCCTTCAATTTCTACCCCATTTTTATCTATTAAGCAGGGTTGTATCCCAGGTAGGGGTAATGTAGCGAAAGTTGGTTTTGATGGAGTAACTCCAGCTAAATTTGAAATCATAATTCCACCAGTTTCTGTTTGCCACCAAGTATCAACAATTGGACAATTCTTATCCCCAATTTCTTTATCGTACCAATGCCAAGCATCTTCATTTATTGGCTCACCAACTGATCCTAAAACTTTTAATGAAGACAAATCGTAGGGGGTAACAAATTCCATCCCTTTTGCTTCTAATGCACGAATAGCTGTTGGTGCAGTATAGAAAATATTGACCTTATTTTCTTCTACAATTTTCCAAAATCTTCCTGCATCAGGATAAGTAGGAACTCCTTCAAACATCATTGTTGTTGCGCCTGATAAAAGAGGTCCGTAAACAATATAGGAATGTCCAGTTATCCAACCAATATCGGCAGTACACCAATAAATATCTGCTTCTTTATATTGGAAAACATTTCTGAATGAATATTCAGTATAAATCATGTAGCCAGCAGTGGAATGCAGTATCCCTTTTGGTTTTCCTGTAGAACCAGAAGTGTATAAAATAAAAAGAGGATCCTCTGAATCCATTACTTCAATTGGGCAGTCATTAGTTGTTTTTTGTATTTCATCATGCCACCAAATATCTCTTCCTTTTTTCATTTTTATCTTGTTTTTTGTTCTCTCTAAGACAATACATTTTTTAATAGATGGGGTGCTGTTCATTGCTTCATCAGAAATATCTTTTAAGGGAGTAATTTTAGCGCCTCTGAATCCGCCATCTGCAGTAATAAGTATATTACAATCAGCATCATTAATTCTATCAGATAATGATTTTGCTGAAAAGCCAGCAAAAACAACAGAATGAATAGTTCCTATTCTAGCACAGGCTAAAACTGCAATTGCAAGTTCTGGAACCATAGGCATGTAGAGGCAGATTCTATCTCCTTTTTTAGCGCCATTATTTTTTAACACATTTGCAAATTTACAGACCTCATTATGCAATTCTTTGTAAGACAAACATCTGCTTTGCTCATTAGGATTATTTGCAATCCATTTTATAGCGGTTTGATTTTCTCTTTTCTTTAGGTGTCTATCTAAGCAATTTTCTGTGATATTCAGTTTTCCTCCTTCAAACCATTTTAATTCAGGTTTTGAGAAATCCCAACTAAGGATATTATCCCATTTTCTTTGCCAAGTGAAGTTGTTGGCTTTCTCTTCCCAAAATTGTTCTGGATTTTCAATACTTTTTGCATATTCAATTTTATACTGCTCTATGGCAGTTATTTTTTCATTCATAAGAGGGTTTTAATTGTTCAAAGATAGCAAAACAAATTACATTTAAAAATCAATTTTTTAAATTGAATGTGTAAATTAGCACCTTAATAAAACTAAAAAATATGAAACAAATATTACTATCAATGACTGTGCTTTTTGCAATGAGTGTTAATGCACAAATCACCAATTGCACAGAATTATTTATCTCGGAATATGTAGAGGGTTCTTATAATAATAAGGCACTTGAAATTTACAATCCTACAACAAGCTCTATAGACTTATCAGAATATATTGTTATTAGATATTCAAATGGCTCCAATAGTGCAAGTTCAATATATGCGATCCAATTGGTAGGTATAATTCCAGCAAATGATGTGCATGTTGGAGTTGTTGATAAGCGTGACCCTAATGGATTAGCAAACGAGACGCCTGTAGCAGATTCACTACAAGCTAAAGCAGATGCTTTTTATTGCCCTGTTTATAATATAAATAAAACTTGGTATTGGAATGGAAATGATGCTGTAGTTTTAGCAAAAGGATCTGTTAATGATATTCTTAATGCAGAAATAATTGATGTTTTCGGAAAAATAGGGGAAAGTGATATAGCAAATGGCGGAGGATGGACAAATATTGCTTCTGCTAGTTTTGTGTCTACTGGTTATTCGTGGACAGAAGACCATACATTAAAAAGAAAGAGTTCAGTTTTGTCTGGCGATATTAACGCTTTAGATCTATTTAATGTTGGTCTAGAATGGGATTCTTTAGCTGAGGATACATGGATTAATTTAGGCTCTCATGAATGTGACTGTGCTAATTCAACAACTATTGATGAAATGAATGGGGCGTCTTATACTTTATATCCTAATCCTGTAAATAAAGGAGAAACTATAAGCGTTAAATCTGATGAGATTATTAAAAATATTACTGTAATTAATATTTTAGGGGAGCAAGTTAGGTTTAATAATTCAATCAGTACAGCCGCTTTGTCAAAAGGAATCTATATTGTAGATATTGATTTTAGTAAAGGCAAGCGCTCTAGGGATAAATTCATTATAAAATAGTAATTAAAAATTAGCTTAATACTTGCTGAAATATCAATTTTTGCCACTAAAACATGAGAAGTTTAGTTGTTTTACTCTTTGGAATAGTTATAGGTTTTGGAGCTTTTGCTCAAACTACTATTAGTGGGAAAGTATCTGATCAAAATACTGGGGAAGCATTAATTGGCGCTACAGTTATTTATGGTAAGGGGCAGGGAACCGCTACTGATTTTGAAGGAAATTATTCATTTAGTATTCAAGAGGGCAAAAGAAGTATTAATGTTTCTTATGTTGGGTACAAGGAGATTGCCAAATTAGTTATCGTTAAAGGAAAGAATCAAACAATAGATTTTAAATTGAAAACAGTATTGTTAAATGAAGTGCAGGTAGTTGCCGATATTGCTAGAGATAGAGAAACCCCTGTTGCTTTCTCTACTATTCCTATGACGCAAATTAGTGAAGAATTAGCATCTCAAGATATCCCAATGGTTTTAAATTCAACTCCTGGAGTGTATGCCACGCAAAGTGGAGGTGGAGATGGAGATGCAAGAATTACAATTAGGGGCTTTAACCAAAGAAATGTTGCTGTAATGATTGACGGAATCCCTGTAAATGATATGGAAAATGGCTGGGTGTATTGGTCTAATTGGTTTGGGCTTGATGCTGTAACTTCAAATATTCAAGTGCAAAGGGGGTTAGGTTCTTCAAAAATTGCTATTCCATCTGTTGGGGGGACTATGAATATTCTAACAAAAGGAACTGGAAATAAAGCTGGAGGAACATTAAAACAATCAGTTGGGAGTTATGGTAAACTAAGAACTTCATTGGGCTATAACTCTGGTAGATTGGAAAGCGGTTGGGGATATACTTTGGCTGGATCTTATAAAAGAGGAAATGGTTTTGTTGATGAAACTTGGAGTGAAGGCTACTTTTATTATGCCAAAATTCAAAAGGAAATTGGAAATCATATTTTGAGTTTATCTGCTATGGGGGCACCACAAAAACACGGGCAAAGATCTTATAAAAGTAACATTGCAACTTACGATACGACTATTGCTCGTTCCTTGGGAGATACCACTGATTTCTCAGCAAGAGTTTTAAATAAGGGAATAAGGTTTAATAAACATTGGGGGCATCTAGACAGATGGACTTTGAATAATAATGGGGATACTATTCATAATAGAGAAAAACTCAATACAAAACAAAATTATTACCATAAACCACAATTTTCTTTAAGAGACTTCTGGATGGTTAATGATAAGTTTTATATTTCAAATATTCTCTATGCTTCTATTGGTCATGGAGGAGGAACATCTATAAGTGGAAGTAATTATGATGGAAATGGGCAATACGATTTACAGACTATATATGATGGAAATTTTGCAGGGCCATTTAGTATTGATCCAACATATTCTGGAACAGAACGTAAGTCGGGTAATTATTTAAAAAGTTCAATTAATAATCATTATTGGTATGGCGGCTTATCAACTTTAACTTATCAAGTAACAGAAGAAATTTCTTTGGCAGGAGGTATAGATTTAAGATATTATAAAGGAGAGCACTATCGTCAAATTTATGATTTATTAGGAGGAGATTACGCTATTGTTAATGATGACGCGACACAATTATCTTCCGTAAAAAGAGAAGGTGATATAGTTGGGTATAATAATGATGGAATTGTAAAGTGGAGCGGGGTTTTTTCACAAGCAGAATATAGTAATGGAATGCTCAGTGCATTTTTAAATATTTCAGGATCTAATTCTGCATATAAAAGGATAGATTATTTTCGAAAAAGTGATTTAGTTTTAGCAGACACTATTATTAAAGAGGTGATAGGTACGCATCCTTATTTTGGTGAGATTGTTTCAGATACAGTAATGTACAATGGCAAGACTTATACTATTAATTCAGAAGAGGCTCAAGTAACTTCAACTAAATGGAAATGGTTAAGAGGATATACCGTAAAAGCAGGAGCAAACATTAATTTAGATGAGTATAATAATGTATTTTTTAATATGGGTTATATCTCAAAAGCACCTAGGTTCCAAAATGTCTTTGATTATGATAATAGTGAGTTTACAGCAATAAAAAATGAAATTGTTAAAGCAATGGAAGGGGGCTATTCTTATCGTTCTTCATTATTTTCTGCAAATCTAAATTCTTATTATACGGTATGGAAAAACAAACCATCAAAAGGAATTACCTATAAAGATCAAGATGACAATATTGTAAAGGGAAATATTAATGGTATGAATGCTCTTCATAAAGGAATTGAGATAGATTTATCTTATAAATTAAATCATAAAGTAAGTGTAGAGGGATTACTTTCTTTAGGAGATTGGACTTGGACTTCTGCTGATACTGTTAGGCTTTACGATGAAAATAATAATGCAATTTTAGATGAAAATGATAACCCCGTAGATACTGCTTTTGATGCACAAGGAGTTCATGTTGGTGATGCTGCACAGACTCAATATGGATTAAGTGTAAGATATGAGCCAACTTACAATTCATACATTAAATTAAGAGGAACATATTTTGCTGATTATTACTCTGACTTTGATCCTTTATCATTGTATGGAGAAAATGGAGGTAGAGAAAGTTGGGTTATCCCATCTTATAAATTGATTGACTTACATGCTGGATACAAATTTAAGATTTTTGATGATAAGAAGTTAGAAATTAAATTTAGTATTCTCAATTTACTTAATGAAGTTTATATTTCTGATGCTCAGAATAATGATCCATATAATGCTAATTCAAGTGATTTTGATGCTAAATCAGCAGGAGTTTTCTTTGGTCTTGGCAGAAGATTTAGTTTGTCAGCAAAATTTAGTTTTTAATTACACAAAAATAATATAAAATGAAAAAAACAATCTTAATTGGGTTACTTACCTTTTCAACATTAGCCGCTTACTCACAAGCTATCTTACCTACTTCTTGGAGCTTCCCAACGGTTAATTTACCAACTGGATGGACAGAGTCAGGAACTAATTTTTATACCGCTTCTGGGAATACTCCTCCAGCAATGAAGTTTGACGGGACTGGTGATTATTTAATTATTCATGTTAATAGCAACCCAGGCGATTTAACATATTATCTTACTGGAAATGGCTTCTCAGGTGGGACCTTTACTGTTGAAGAGTCTGATTTTGGATCTGTTTGGACAACACTACATTCTCATACCTCACCTCCAAATGCAAGTTATACAATGTATACAGATGTGCCACAATCAACCACAAGATTTATACGATTTATATACACCAATAAGGTATCTGGAAATATTGGACTTGATGATGTAGCTGTTGATATTGGGGCAGCAACACCAGCTCAAGAAATTAATGTTAAAACAGCATATCCACTTGCTGCATTTTATACTGTAGTGTCTGGAGATACATATATTACCCCTGCACCAACATTAGGGTTGAATTATCAGTATCCCATGTGGATTCACAATCTAGGCACAGCAGATACATTAAAGATTGATTCTGCTACAATTACTGGAGTAAATTCCGCTGATTTTACTGTAAGCACATCAGCAGTTCCTTTGTTAACTCCAGCTAATATTCTTGCTGGCGATTCAATTATATTTATGGTGGAGTTTACTTCTTCATCTTTAGGGACAAGAATTGCAAGGCTTAATATTTTTAGTAATGATTTAGACGAGTCTCATTATATTATAAATCTATATGGTATTGGAGGTAGTTTTGCATCAGAACCTGCATCACAAGCAACAAGTTTGACTTTCTCAGATATTAGAACGTATAATATAGATGTTGCTTTTTCTCCAACTGATTCAGTTGATGGATATTTAGTTTTAAGAAAAAAAGGATTTCCGATAACTGGATCTCCAGTAGATGGAGTTATGTATCAGAGAGGTGATGTTGTTAGTGATGCCCAAGTAGTATATTGTGGAAATGAAACATCATTTAACCCTAATAATATTGTTGCAGCAATGAATTATCACTTTGCTATTTACAGCTATAATGGGCCAGACACCTTTAGAAATTATCTTACTAATTCACCGTTAATAGGTGATGTTACAACGCCTGCTACTATGATGCCACCAACATACTATAACAATTTAAGTACATCATCTAGTTCATTTATGAATGATTTACATGCTTTAATTAATCCGCATCAAGCTCAATATTATAGTTATTATGATGATTTGATGGTTCCATATTTTGAAGCAAGAGATACTTCATTAAACAGACGGGTTATTACTTGTGTTTATAGTGGAGAAAACCTTATCTATACAGAGCCTTTTGATTTTACTGCTAACGGATATAGTCGTGAACATACCTATTGTCATAGCTGGATGCCAACAAATCCTGCACAGAATTTACCAGAATATAGTGATTTCCATCACTTATTTCCTTCAAATTTAAATTCTGCAAATATCTTAAGAAGCAATAATCCATTAGGTGAAGTTGTAAATCAGACATCTTCTTTTTTAGAGTGTAAATCTGGCACTAATTCAACTGGGCAGACTGTTTTTGAACCAAGAGATGAACATAAAGGTGATGCGGCAAGAGCTATTATGTATGAAGCAATTTGTTATAATTCAATAAGTGGAAATAATTGGGCACTTCCTAGTACTCAAGATCAAATGATTTTGAAAAAATGGCATTTTCAAGACCCCCCAGATAATTGGGAGATTGCAAGAAATGATTTTATTGATTCTCTTCAAGGGAATAGAAATCCTTTCGTTGATAGTATAGACTATGTATGTTTTGTTAATTTCTCAAACATGATATATGATTCGTTAGCCTGTATACCACCATCTCCATCTTGGGACTGTGATCCGTTAACTGGAAATTGTTATGATCCTGGTACAGGAGAAGGTATTTACTCGTCTTTATCTTTATGCCAAACAAATTGCGTTCAAACATCAATTGAAGAGGTATTAAACAAAAGATTTATGATTTATCCAAATCCAGCTAAAAATAAATTAAATCTACATGTTGATAGGGCAACAATATCTTCATATCAAATAATAGATTGTTTAGGCCGTATAGTTTTAAGTGAAAATGTTAATAATCTTCATCTAGTTAAATTAAATATTTCATCTTTAAAGAATGGAGTATACCTAGCTAAAGTACAGACTCCATTTGGGACTGCTCAACAATCAATACTTATTGAATAAGTAATTAAATTTATTTTACTGATTGTTTAGCTTAGGAATTATTTTTTACTTTTTTACAAAATTGAATATCATCTATCATCTGTAAAATTTCTTTTCTAGTATAGATAAAATTTTCTGCTCTTGGACGAATTAAAATAGATTAAGGGGGTATTTAATAATTCTTTAGCTTTTTGGATATTTTCTCTTAATGGAGTGATTCCCCCAACTTCTAAATTAGCACAGAACTCAGCTCTATTTGCTCCGCCTAATTCTCCTTTTATTGTAGACTTAACAAAGTTTGCACAACATTCTAAAGATTCTAAAGAATAATGATTCATGCGTTAAATGTATAAAAATTGAAGGAATAAAGAAGATCCGATTTAGCGGGTTTTTCTTATGTTACATTTCAAATGTTTCCATAAATTTTGTAGTGTAATTTCCTTTTCTGAAATTCTCATCTTTCATTAACTTCTGGTGAAAAGGAATGGTTGTTTTTACGCCTTCAATAATAAACTCATCTAATGCTCTTTCCATTTTACCAATAGCCTCATCTCTTGTTTGAGCTACAGTAATTACTTTTGCAATCATTGAGTCATAAAAAGGGGGAATCATATAATTAGCATATACATGCGTATCAATTCTAATACCGTGACCTCCGGGTGCATGAAAGTTAGTTATCAGTCCTGGGCAAGGCCTGAAATCATTTTCAGGATCTTCTGCATTAATTCTACACTCAATAGCATGTAATTTAGGTTCATGGTTTTTCCCAGATATTTCAATTCCAGCAGCTACTTTAATTTGTTCTTTTATCAAATCATAATCAATTACCTCTTCAGTAATTGGATGCTCTACTTGAATACGTGTATTCATTTCCATAAAGTAGAAGTCTCTATGTTTGTCTACTAAGAATTCAACCGTACCAACTCCTTCATATTTTACAGCTTCAGCAGCTTTAATAGCAGCACCCCCCATTTCTTTTCTTAATTTCTTAGTCATGAATGGGGAAGGAGTTTCTTCAGCTAATTTTTGATGCCTTCTTTGAATGGAACAATCTCTTTCTGATAAATGAGCTGCATTGCCTTTATTATCTCCAATAATTTGGATCTCAATATGCCTTGGATCTTCAATAAATTTTTCCATATACATTCCATCATTGCCAAATGCCGCTTTTGATTCTTGTTTTGCACTATTCCATGCGTCTTCAAGAACAGCCTCCTCCCAAACTAATCGCATTCCCTTACCTCCACCTCCTGCAGTTGCTTTTAGCATTATTGGATAACCAATTTTAGCCGCAAATCTTTTACATTCTTTAAAAGAAGGGATAATCCCTACTGAACCAGGGATGGTAGGTACGCCTGCTTTTTTCATTGTTTCTTTTGCAGACGCTTTATCACCCATTCCGTCAATCATTTTAGGAGATGCTCCGATAAATTTAATACCATTTTCATCACAAATTTTTGAAAAATTTGAGTTTTCAGCCAAAAAGCCATATCCAGGATGGATGGCGTCAGCATTTGTTATCTCTGCGGCAGCAATAATATTTGAAATTTTTAAATAAGATTCTGAACTTGGAGCAGGACCAATACAAACAGCTTCATCAGCAAACCTTACATGTAAACTATCAGCATCTGCTTTTGAATAAACCGCTACTGTATTTACCCCCATCTCTTTACAAGTTCGAATTATTCTAAGGGCAATTTCTCCCCTGTTTGCTATTAGGATTTTCTTAAACATAATAAATTAGATTTTAAATATTATGATGGATCAACTAAGAATAAAGGTTGATCAAATTCAATTGGAGTAGCATCATCAACCAATACCTTTACAATTTTACCTGAAACCTCTGACTCTATCTCGTTAAATAGTTTCATTGCCTCAATAATACACAAGGTATCCCCTTCTTTAATTGAATCCCCAACATTTATCAACGGAGGGTTTTCAGGAGAAGAAGATCTATAGAATGTTCCAATCATTGATGCGGTTATAGTAATATAATTTGAATTATCGTCTTCATCTTTTGTTTTTTCTATTACTGGATCAGGCTTATTTTCAGTAATAGTTATAGGAGCAGGAACAGGAGCTTGTGTAGGTATATTTGTAGGAGTGGGTGATTGTTGAATAATAGTTACCGGCTCATCCACTTCTCCTCTTCTTTTCTTGGGTGGAGACTTAATAGATATTTTTATATTATCAATTTCCAGATCTACTTCAGTTGCTCCAGATTTTGCAACAAATTTTATTAATTCTTGAATGTCTTTTAAATCCATAGTTTATAATTTATAATACAAAAATAGTTATTTCTTTGAATCATAAGCCCATTTTATATAAATTGACCCCCAAGTAAACCCGCCACCAAATGCAGCTAAGATAATATTATCTCCTTTACTAAGCCTATTTTCCCATTCCCATAAGCATAATGGTATAGTACCATTTGTAGTATTTCCATATTTTTCAATATTCAGCATAACTTTTTCATCACCTACACCCATTCTTCTGGCAGTTGCATCAATAATTCGTTTGTTTGCCTGATGGGGAACCAACCAAGAGACATCATTTGCTGAGAGTTTATTTCTTTTCATTATTTCTTCAGAAACATCAGCCATATTTTTAACAGCAGCCTTAAATACTGGTTGACCATCTTGAAACACAAAATGTTCACGATCATCTATTGTTTTGTATGATGCTGGTTTAGCAGAACCTCCTGCTTTCATATGCAAGAATTCTCTACCAGAGCCATCACTTTTCAAGATGGAGTCTTGAATACCTAATCCATCATAATTAGGCTCTAGTAAAACTGTACCAGCTCCATCACCAAAAATAATACAAGTAGCTCTGTCAGTATAATCTATAATTGATGACATCTTATCTGTTCCTACTACTATTATTTTTTTATAGCTACCCGTTTCAATAAATTTTGATGCGGTTGATAGAGCGTATAAGAATCCAGAACAAGCCGCCATTAAATCATATGCAAATGCATTTTTTGCTCCTATTTTATCTGCAATAATACATGCTGTAGAAGGGAAAACCATGTCAGGGGTTGCTGTAGCACAAATAATTAAATCAATTTCTTCAGCAGAGATTTTTGTTTTTTTCAAAAGACCCTTTATTGCTTCAGCTCCTAGTTCAGAAGCTCCTTTAGCTTTTCCTTTTAAGATTCTTCTTTCTTTTATGCCAGTTCTGCTAATAATCCAATCATCATTAGTGTCAACCATTGTTTCTAACTCTTTATTAGTTAGAATATACTCTGGAACATATCCTTGAATTCCTGTAATAGCAGCTTTTATTTTTTTCATTAGTTTAAATTATTATTTATCTTAGTTGTTAAGTCTGCTTCAATTACATCTTTTGTTAAAAGTATCATATTTTTTATAGCAAT
>MDSV01105778.1_pt1 | contig 14133 bp, 11 predicted proteins | sample 810851 | NCBI WGS metagenome assembly MDSV01 (sample SAMN05326640, study PRJNA326480) | marine metagenome | isolation source: seawater | place: Atlantic Ocean: North East | collected 2012 | reverse complement strand
GAAAGGTCTTTAATTTTTTTAATTTCAGGTAACAATATTGCGTCAATAATAAGTTATATTTTCTCAATAAGAAATAATTCAGTTATTATGTTGATTGATATTAATGTTCCAAAAAAAGAAATAACGAACCTAATTGAAAAATATGAACCTAATTATTTTATTGCACCAAAAAGTTTAGTCAAAACGAATAAAAATTTTAAGTATATTAAAGACTTGTATAACTACTCAATATTAGAAACTTCTTTTAAAAAAAAAATTAGATTAAACGAGAATTTATCTGTATTACTACCAACATCTGGTTCTATGGGTAGTCCAAAATTTGTTAAACTTTCAAGACAAAATTTAAAATCAAATACTGATGCAATAATTAAATATCTTAAAATAAAAAGCAAAGATAGATCGATTACCAATATGCCTTTTGGTTATAGTTATATGTTATCTATAATTAATACTTTTTTAGAAAGTGGGGCATCAATTTACATTACAAATCAACATGTCTTGAGTAATAAATTTTGGAGAGAGTATAAAAATAATAAAATTACCTCAATTAATGGTGTCCCGTATTTTTATGAAATACTTATTAAGTTTGGTTTAAATAAAGTTTATACTCGTTATTTAAAAACAATTACTCAAGCAGGAGGAAAACCAAGCAATAATATTTTGAGCAAACTATCAAATTTTTCAGAAAAAAAACGTATAAATGTTTTTTTTATGTACGGTCAAACTGAAGCTTCTCCAAGAATGGCTTTCTTAAATTTAAAAAAATCAAAAAATAAACTGGGTAGTATTGGCAAGGCTATTTCAAAATCAAAAATTTGGTTAGAAGGTGATTATAATGAAGAAATTAAAGAGCCGTTTAAAGAGGGTGAGATAATATTTAAAGGAAAAAATGTCTTTATGGGTTATTCTCATAACCAAAAAGATCTGATCACTGATGATTTAAACAATGGAATATTGAGAACAGGAGATATTGCCTATTTTGATAAAGATAGATATTTCTTCATAACTGGTAGAAAAAATAGACTGGCTAAAATTGTTGGAAATAGACTTAATTTAGACGAAATAGAACAGAGAATGAGAAAAATAAGTTATGAGGTTGCTTGTTTAGAAATAAAAGAAAAAATTTATATATTTTTTGAAAAAAATTATAATTCTAAAAAGATTTTAATCAAAATTAGTGAGATTACAAATCAAAATATGATTAACTTTCATTGTTTAAAAATAAAAAAATTTCCACTAACAAATTCTAAAAAAATCAACTATTCAAGATTAAAATTAAATGCTTGATTATATAAAAATATTTGGATCTGATCCGTTCTCTATTTCTCATAATGAAAAAAGGAAATGGTATTTTAAAGATCAACTCAAATTAACAAAATTTCATTATGATAATTGTTCTGAGTATAAAAAAATTTCAAATAAAATTTTTAAAAATATAAATTCTGTAAAAAATATTTCTGAACTTCCATTCATACATGCAAATATTTTTAAAAAATATAATCTTAAATCAATTAAGTCTGAAAATTTATCAAAAACTTTAACTTCATCTGGAACAAGTGGGTCAGTTTCACTAATCAACTTAGATAAAAAAACTTCATTTATACAATCTAGAGCTCTTAATAAAATTTTTTCTACGATAATTAGCGATCAGGTGAAAAGAATTTTTTTTATAGACTCAGAAGAAACTCTTAAAAATCCAAATTTATATACCGCAAGGGTAGCAGCAATAAGAGGTTTCTCTCAACTAGCAAAACAAAAAGAATTTTTGCTAGACAAAAAAATGAATCTCAAAATAGAAAAACTTACAAATTTTATAAAAAAAAATCCAGATGAAAAATTTGTAATATTTGGTTTTACAAGTTTAATTTGGTTGAAATTATTAAAAAAATTATTATCGAAAAAAATTAAACTGCCTCAAAATAAAGGAATAATGATACATGGAGGAGGATGGAAAAAACTTAGTAATTTAAATATTAACAAGAAAAATTTTAATACTGAAATCTCTAAAATTTGTGGTATCAGAAATATTTATAACTATTATGGAATGGTAGAACAAACAGGATCAGTTTTTTTAGAATGTGAATACGGTTATTTTCATTCATCTATATACTCAGATATTATTATTAGAGATAAGAACCTTGAAATTAGTCCAATAAACTCCGAAGGTCTCGTACAAGTCATGTCACTTTTACCATTAAGTTACCCTGGCCACAATATTCTTACCGAGGATCTTGGTAAAATTGTAGGTATAGACGATTGTAAATGTGGAAGGAAGGGCAAGTATTTCACAATTAAAGGTCGAGTTAAAGGAACTGAAATAAGAGGATGCAGTGATACAATTTAATTTGCAAAAGAAAACAGAATTAGTGCTAGGCAGCTTAAAATCTAAAGCATATCCTTCACGTATTTTTGACAATAAAGTTTTAAATTTTTTAGATGATGTCTCTAAAGAAATTTTTAAAAACAAGATTAATCATAATTATACTGACCTTGTTGCTTTTGGGTTTTGGTGTAGAAAGAGTAATCTGTTAAAAATTTCTAAAGATTATAAAACAAAAGAATTTCTTATTGGTAGAGGTCATGTATTTCATGTGGTTCCATCTAATGTACCTATGAACTTCTCGTATTCACTTAGTTTTGGCCTTTTATCCGGAAATGTCAATATTATAAGGCTTCCAAGTCGAAGATTTGTACAGATAGATATCTTTTGTAAGATATTAAAAAAAATTTTAAAAAAAAAAAATTATTCGAGTATAAAAAATAAAATTTGTTTAATCAGATATGATAGATCTGATGAAATTTCAAAGAAACTTTCTAGTATGGCGGATGCAAGACTTTTATGGGGTGGTGATCAAACAATTAATCAATTCAAAAAATATCCAACATCCCCAAGATGTGTGGATTTGTCTTTTTCTAACAGATACTCAATTTCTATTATAGATTTAAATAAAATTTCAAAATGCAGTAATTCAGAGTTAACAAATCTAGCAACAAAATTTTATAATGACAGTTATTTAATGGATCAACAGGGTTGTTCCTCGCCCCAGGCAATATTTTGGTTGGGTAAAAAAAATAAAACGGTAAAAAAAAAATTCTGGAATATTTTAGCATCTATAGTTGAAAAAAAATACAAAAATGATTTAAGCGTTACAAATAAAAAAATTTTTTCATTATCTGACACAGCGGTATTCTCTAATTTTAAGTTCGAAACAAAGTTTAAAAATTTTAAACTTGTTAAACTTAATCCACAAAAGTCTTTTAAAGAGATTGATAAACTCCAATGTCATTTTGGTACTTTTGTAGAAATTGATATTAAAACATTAGATAATATTAGAGATTATGTGACTAAAAAGTTTCAAACTCTTACTTATTACGGTCTAAATCATAAAAATATAGAAAAAACGATACTAAAGAATGGATTAAAAGGTGTTGATAGACTTGTGCCTATTGGTAGAGCCTTTGACATGGGGCCAAAATGGGATGGATATGATATTATTTTTTCATTGTCTAGAATAATAAGTAATTAAATGAAAAAAAAAAACTTAATAAAAATTCAATTACTAGCATTTTAAAAATTTCTGATCCTTTTTTGATGGTTGATCATTTTTTTGAAAAAAAGGTTGGTAAAAAAGGAATAGGAAAAAAGAAAGTTAATTTAAAAGACTGGTATTTTAAATCTCATTTTATTGATGAACCTGTAATGCCTGGAACTTTACAAATTGAAGCAATGCTTCAAACAATAGCTTTGATAGTTTATAAAAAATCTGGTTCTAATCTTGATAGATGTTTGATAACTAAAACAAAATCAAACTTTTATTCAAAAATTAATAAGTCGGGTGAACTAAAAATAGATGCTCAAATAAATAAAGACAAGAAAAATATTATAGAAGCTAAAGCAACAATTTTTTTTAAAAATAAAAAAGTAAGTGATGGTTTATTTGGATTTATTAAAACTGGTAAGCTTAAAATTAATTTATGAAAAAATTTATTAATAAAAGTTTTAAAGCGTTAATTGTTATAAAAAAAAATAAAAAATTTAGATTATCTTTTAAAAAACAAAACATCGATTTTTTAGAGAGAAATGAATTATTTGTTAAGTTAAATTTTACAACAATTAATTTTAAAGATACCTTAGTGTGTAAAGGTAATCCTGGTTTAGTCAGAAAATATCCTCATGTACCTGGAATTGATGCCGCAGGAACAGTAAGTATATCAAATTCAAAAAAATTTAAAAAAGGAGACAAGGTTTTTGTGGTTGCACAACCATTTGGTATTAACACTAATGGCTCTTTTTCTGAATATTTAAAAATTGATGAGAAGTATCTTCAAAAACTGCCAAAAAATTTAACCCTTAAAGACACAATGATTTTTGGAACAGCTGGATTTACTGCGGTTCATGCGATTTTAAAGGTGCTAAAACATAAAATTTACAGAAAAAACAAAAATGCTCTTGTTTCTGGTGCAACCGGAGGTGTAGGGTCATTTTCAATTTTTTTTTTATCTAAATTAGGATTTAAAGTTTCAGCAATTACATCCAAAAAAGAAAAAGAAAAATACTTAAGAAATATTGGAGTTTCTAAAATTATCAAATTGAAGAACTCTACAAACTTATTAAAACTTCCATTGCTTAAAAAGAATTATTCTATCATTATTGACAACCTGGGTGGTGAAGTATTACCTTTTGGTTTGAGACAATTGTACAATAATGGAAATTATTTATTGATTGGTGCAATCAAAAATCAATATTCAAACCTAAGTGTTATGCCATTTATATTAAGAGGTATAAATCTTATAGGTATTAATGCAGAAAAATCAACTAAGCATGAAAGAAAAGTTGTTTGGAAAAAAATAGCTGCTTTAAAAAAAGAAATAGGAATTAAACAAATCTATAAAATTATAAAATTTAAAGATATTATTAATTCAATTAATGATATTAGTAAAAATAAAAGTTCTGGTAGGATTACAGTAAAATTTTAATATATTTTAGTTATTGTTTAGATAATGGAAAAAATACTTTTTATTTTAGATAAAAAAAATATTAAAAAATTAATATTTATATTATTTCTTACTTTGCTTAACACATTTTTTGAAATTTTAGGCATAGGTTTAATAATACCTATCCTTACTTACTTTATAAGTGATAATCCAAATACTTTTATAGAGAACCTCTATAATTTTGAAGAAATTGAAAAGGTGAAACTTTTAATTTATGTTTTGATTTTATTTAACTTGTCCTACTTATTCAAATTTTTTACATCATTTTTACTTACTTTTTTAAAAAATAAGTTTGCTTGGAATTTGTTTGCAGATTTATCAGGAAAGATTTTTGAAATTTTTCTAAACAAAAAATATTTAATTGAAGATGAAAAAAATATTGCTGAAAAGATACAGCTAGTTAGAGGTGAAGCAAATCAATTTTCTTTTTCAGTTATTAATCCGATAATTGATTTAATAATTGAGTCCATATTATTCTTATCTATTTGTACCTTTTTATTAATATATAATTTCAAAATTTCACTGATTGTAATATCTTTTTTTTTAGTACTGGGTTTATGTTGGAACAAGTATTACAACGGTTATTTAAAAGTTCTGGGAAATAAAAGAAGGGTTTACTCAATCGGAGCTATAGATGAAATTCAAAACAGTTTTGGTAATTTTAAAGAAACATTAATTTATAAGTTAGGTTTAGTTTTTTCTCATAAATTTGATTTTTTTAATAGAAACAATTCGATTGTGGGATATAAAAGAGATACAATCACTCAATTACCTAGATTAATTCTTGAACTTTTAAGCGTTACAACAATTCTAATTATCACGATTATTTTGATAAATAAAAATATATCATTGTCTGAAATTTTAATTTTAATTGGTGTATTCGTATTCGCTACAGTTAGAATGTTGCCTAGTATAACAAAAATTATAAGATCTATACAAACATTGAGATTTAATAGTATTGTTGTAGATAAAATTTATGATGAATTTAAATCAAATTCTTTTAATGAAAATTTTGATGTAGGCACAAGAAATAAAATAATTTTTGACAAATTAGTATTAAGTAAATTATCTTATTCATATCCAAACAGTTCCTCCAAAGTATTAAAAGATATTAATCTAGAGATATTGAAAGGTAAGCACTATGGTTTTATTGGCAAAACTGGGAGTGGAAAAACGACATTGATAAATATTATAACTGGTTTTATTAACATCAAAGAAGGTTTAATTAAAATTAACGAGAAACTTCTTCATGAAAATTTGAGAGATTGGCAAAATATTATTGGTTATGTCCCACATGACGTGTTCATTTTAAATGAGAGCATTGAGTATAATATTAGTTTTAAAAAAAATAATGAGACTGATAAAGAAAAAATTCAAAATATTTTAAAGGAAGTTGAATTAAAAGATTTTGTTGACACACTTGAAAAAAAAGAAAAAACAATAATAGGTGAAAAAGGAAAAGATTTGTCTAGAGGTCAATGTCAAAGAATTGGCCTTGCAAGAGCAATATACAAGAATCCTAGAGTTTTAATTTTAGATGAAGCAACAGGTGCTTTAGATACAAAAACAGAAAAGTTAATACTTGAAAAATTATATAAATTTAAAAAGGATTTAACAATTATCTCAATTTCCCACAGAAAAAATTCGTTAGAATTCTGTGATAAAATATTTAAACTTGATGATGGAAATATGGTGGAGATCCAATTCAAAGAAGTATAATTTATATTTTTTAGTTAGATAGCTGAATATCCACCATCAACAAAGATCTCTGTACCTGTTATATAAGATGACTCATCAGAAGTTAAAAAATATACGGTTGAACTTATTTCTTCAGGAGCAGCCATTTTTTTTAGAGGTGTTTTTTTTTTATAATTGTTTATAAAAATTTTATTTTGTTTCCTCTTTGAACCTGCGATTTTTCCTTCAATTCCTCCACAAATTATTGAATTAGATCTAATATTGTATTTTCCATAATAACTAGCTAAATTTTTTGAAAAACTTATCAACCCACCTTTTACAATAGAATATACAGGATTAGATTTAATATTAGATCCAATATAAATATTGTTATCTTGACCTAAAACACCATAGATTGAATTAATAAAGATGATACTTCCTTTTACACTCATTTTTTTCATACAATCCGCAACAACCCATGTAGACCACGCTGAGCTATTTAAATGGATATTCACATTATCTTTTAAGTCATTTATTTTAAAATTTTCAAAACTTATTTTGCTCCATCGTTTAGTTATTGGGTAAGCTGAGTTAATTAGAATATCCGGACACCCATATTTCTTTATTAGTTTTTGTAAATTATTCTTAATATTTGGAAGATCAATCAGATTAAATTTTTCTTGGAAAAATTTTTTTTTTGGATTGTGTTTAAAAGAAATATCTAATACAACAGTTTTTACTTTTTTCTCAATAAATTTGTTAACAATTGCTGAGCCTATTGTTCCACTTCCACCAATAACAAATGCCAATTTTTTAAATGATTTTTTTTTCTTTTTCATTAATTTACATTTTTTAAATCGTGAAATTTCTTCTTTAAATTAAATTTAAAATTATGATTTTTTAGTATATTTACTATATTTTCTGCTGTCTTTCCATTTCCATAAAATAAATCAAATTTATCGTTAAAATTTTTATTTTTTCTCAAATTAAGATATTTTATTATTTTATTGTGATTAATTGAACCAAAATTGCTTACATTAATAACACTTGATGACATTTTTCGCCCCTTTTGTCTATCTCCTATATTTAAAGAATAAACCTTCATGTATGGTGCTTCTAATATACCGCTAGAAGAATTTCCTATGACTAAATCGACCAAACTCATGAGTGATAGATATTTTTTTCTACCTAAGTTATAAAAAAAATAAGAATTACTTCTTTTTTTTTGGAAGATCTTTATTAATTTTAAAATTACTTTGTTTCCTTGGTCACTATTTGGACCAGAAAAAAATATTTGAGTGTTCTTAATTTTACTTAATGTTTTTAGAATTTTCTGAAAAGACTTTTTTTCTGACTCTAAATTTAGTGTTTCGGGATGATATATTACTAAAATTTTTTTATCTTGGAATCTAACTTTCAAAAGATTTTCTAATTTTTTTTTTGAATATAACTTAGTTTTTTTGATATTATCTGAACTTAAACCACCAACATTGAATACTGTTTTAGGATTTTCACCTAACTGGATCACTCTTTTTTTGTAATCATCATTTGCAACAAAATGTAAGTTTGACATCTTAGTTATTGAATGTCTTATCCATTCGTCTTGAGCTCCTTGAGTTGTTTCACCACCATTTAAATGGGCTATTGGAATCTTATTTAAGGAAGCTGAAATTGTTAAGGCTAATAGTTCAAATCTATCACCTAATATTACTAAAAGATCTGGTTTTTTCTTTTTAAATATATTAGAGAATTTATGAATAGTATCTGCAAAAGTATCACTTATATCTAATATCTTATCGCCATTAATCCTTACTTTTACATTAATGCTTTTTTTTACTCCATCTTTACGAATATGACTAATTGTATTTCCAAACTTTTTTGAAAAATGTGAACCTGTTATCAAAAAAGATACATCAAATTTTTTTTCTTTCTCCAAAGATTTATATAGCCAGATGAGATGATCATAATCTGCTCTGTTTGTAGTTGCTATAAAAATTTTTTTTTTCATCAAAATTTGATCAAATCGTCCTTTTTAAAATTTTTTTTTGATTTTTTGCCTATAATCTTTTTAATTAGCATCGGGGATATGCCATATCCTGGTCTTTTAAATTCTAAATTTTTTAAAGTAAGTAATTGACCTTTAAGTATATCTTTTTTTGCTACTATAGATTTTCTTACGATTCTTTTATTACTGTTTTCTTTTTGAGTTATCATTTTTTTTGGTAATCCAAAAGATATCTCTGAGTCCCTAATAAATTTTACCATTTGTAAAAATTCTTTAGGATTTAAACTGCTCATATGATCGGGTCCTTTCATATTGCAATTTAATGTAAAGTGTTTTTCTATAACCTTCGCACCCAGTGAAACAGCAACAACGGGGGCTATTAAGCTTTTAGAATGGTCAGAAAATCCAACCTTAAAGCCAAATTTTTTTTCAAGCAATGGAATAAATTTTAGGTTGAGCTTTTTTAAAGTAGTTGGATACTCAGAAACACAATGTAATATTGTTAAATTCTTTTTATTTAAACCAGATTTAATTAAAATTTTAATAGCCTCTCCTATTTCATTAACGTTTGACATTCCAGTTGATAAAATAGTCTCTTTATTAAAAGATCCAATTTTTTTCAAATATAAAAAGTTCGTAATTTCACCAGAGGGTATTTTAAATCTTTTTACCTTTATTTTTCTCAAGTATTCAATATCATCTAACGAAAATCCTGATGATAAAAACTCAATTTTTTTTTTTTCACAAAAACTTTTTAATAATAAAAAATCTTTTTTTTTTAGTTCAAATTTTTTAAGCATCTCATACTGACCTGAACTTAGATCATTTTTTTTTTGGTATTCTGCTTTTGGAGACCATTTCGTAACTATTTGATCTGGATTATATGTTTGGAATTTTACACAATCAGCACCAGCATTCTTTGCTTCAATAATAAGTTTTTTCGCTAAACGAACCGATCCATTATGATTCACCCCAATTTCAGCAATTATTAATGTTTTACCCATCTAAACTTTTAATTAAATCTATAACTTTATTTTGTTGTTTTTTTGTCAATGAATAACTTGATGGTAAGCAAATGGATGAGTTAAATTGTTTTAAGGATTTTGTTATATTATATTTTTCGTATTTTTTGAAAGGTTTTTGGAGATGATTTGGAAACCAAACTGATCTAGCTTGAATACCTTTTTTTTCAAAAGTTTTTAATACTTTTCTTTTAAGGTTAACTTGTGGTTTTTTTAGAATAATCATATTCATCCAAAAATTATTTTTTGAATGATTTGGATGTAAATAAAAATTAAATTTTTTTAATTGTTTTAATTTTTTTTTATAATGAAGATAAATTTGTTTTTTTTTTTTCAAAATTTTACTCAAATTTTCAATTTGACCAAAACCAAAGGCTGCATTAATTGCAGGTAAATTAAAATTATACCCTACATCATCGTGTACATAATTGATTGGGTCTTTTTTACATTGTTTAATAAGATGTTGTGCCTTCAGGTTATATTCTTTTTTATTTGTTAAAATCATTCCACCTGAACCAACAGTAATTATCTTATTGCCATTAAAAGATAAACACCCTATGTCCCCTACTGTACCAGAGTGTTTACCTTTAAACATTCCAGTCCTATATGAAGACCCCAATGCTTCAGTAGCATCTTCTATGATCTTAATATTTTTTTTTTTACAGATCTTATAAAGATTTTCTATTTTAGGTGGCACTCCCCAGACACTTACAACTACCAAGGCACTAATTTTTTTTCCTGTAATTTTATTAAATGTTGAATTATTTTTGTAGATTGTTCTCTCTTTTAAAAACTTTATAGTTTTATTTTCATCAATATTAAAATCATCACTAGAGTCCATAAATATTGGAAAGCATCGATTATAATAAATACTATTAATTGTTGAAATAAAAGTTAACGAGGGAACTAAAACTTCCTCATTTTTTTTAGTTAATATATTAACAGCAATTTGAAGCGCTGAAGTTCCAGAATTACACGAATTTACAAATTTAGATTTGGTAATACTCTTTATTTTCTTTTCAAATTTATCAATGTATTTTCCTGAAGATGAGATCCAATTTTTATTAAGAGAGTCTTGAATATACTTAATCTCATTTTTAAATATAAATGGTTCATTTATAAAAATCATTTTACTAATACCTAATCTAAATTTCTTTTTTTATATTTATGTTATTTTACGAATACTATATATTTTAATTATTAAACATATCTAGCCATATTTTACTGTATAGATTATTGAATTCAGATAATTTCTTTTTTTTGTTATCATTTTCATCAATCACTTCTAAATCTTGAATTTTTTTTAATTGCTCTAAAGTATTAGAGAAATCTAAATCACCATTGCGATCGAGACTTTCTCTAACTAAGCTTGGATAACAATCAATTCTTTTAATTTTATTTAAAATATGATCCTTATAATTATTTCTAATAAAAAAAGCATTAACACCCGAAGATGAAGTCCCTAAAAAAGTGTAACCTTTTTTTTTTAATAATTCTTTATAAGCATTAATTGATGCCCCAAAAAATACTTTGGAATAATGGATTTTTTTTCTATCGAAACTTTTGTCATATGGTACCGAAATTTGATGTTGGTCACCAAATATACTATTAAATTCGCAAATTATTATTGTGGGATTTAAGACATTCATTTCTTTAAGAATCCAATAATCGATTCCGTCAATATCTATGCTTAAAATTCCAATTTCTTTTTCTTCTAAGTTTTGTTCCAAAATTAAATTTATATTTTCTTTATCAACGTACACATTGATAGCTTTTAAATTATGCTGCCAATATATTCTTTGTTTCTTAATTTTTTCGATATCAACTTTGTTTCCTTCGATTAAATACCCTTTCCAATTTTTTGATTTTAGTAAAAAACGGGTATTAGATTCCCAATAATCTTGTGTTCCTATTTCTAAAAAAGTCTTTTTAACGTCAGGTATATTGTTCAAAAGCCAAGAAATTATTCCATCTTCTCCGAATTGTGAAAAAACTGAAAATTCGACCTCTTTAAGATTTAAAATATTGTCTTTTTTTAAAATTTTCTCTTCGTTTAGTTTACCTTGAAGGAAAATTTTTTTTTCAGAAAAATCTGGTCTTTTAAGCAATTTATTGTAAAAAAAAATATCAAATATTATAGCTAATTTTTTAAAAAATGTTTTCATTCAAATTATTAGTAATAGCTTATAATATTTTAAACAAGAGATTATTAATTAATTTTATTTTAAAATAAAAATTAAACAATATAGTGTAGTTCAATAAATTAATATGGAATCTGTTATCTGCATAATACCAGCAAGAAGTGGAAGTATAGGTCTGAAAAATAAAAATATCAAACTTTTGAACGATTTACCACTAATTATGTATCCATATAAAATTGCAAAAAAGAGTAAATTAATTACAAAGATTTGTGTATCAAGTGACTCAGAAAAATATCTAAATATTTTTAAAGACAAGAAAATTATTAAAATATTTAGACCTAAAAAATTAGCTAATTCAAATAGTAAGGTTGTGGATACTATATTACATGCTCTTTCAAAAATTAAAGAAGAGTTTAAGTTTATTATATTGCTGGAACCAACTTCTCCATTAACTTCAAGTATAGAATTAGATAAGGCTTTAAGAGTTTTTTCAAAACTCAAAGGTAAAGCAGACTCTATGATTTCTATTTTCTCTAACCCTAAATATTACGATGTTTTCAAGGCTAGAATTAATAAAAATCTTAAGTACATTAAAAAATTTAAATCAAGTAAAAATTTAAATCGACAGAACTTTAGAAAAAAAGAATTTTTTTTTTCAGGAAATTTTTATATTTCAAGAATTTCATCTTTAAAGAAAAATAGAAGCTTTATTTCAGATAAAACATATTGTTATCCAATAAGAAGGAGTGTCAATACAGATATTGATAATATCAATGATTTTCTTTACGCAGAGGTTTTATTAAAAAAAAAATTTTTAAACTTGATTGATCAAAAAATGAATAAAGGACAAAATTTATACAAAAAAGCAAAAAAAATTATCTTAGGTGGTAATATGCTTCTATCAAAAAGACCGGAGATGTTTCTGCCAAACTTGTGGCCCTCATATTTTAAAAAGTCTGAGAAGATATATTTGTGGGATTTAAACGGGAAAAAATATACTGATATGATATTTGCAGTTGGACAAAATATTTTGGGTTATAAAAATACTGATTTAGATAATTCAGTTATAAGCTCAATCAAACGAGGAAATATGACAACTTTGAATTGTCCAGAGGAAGTCTATCTCACTAAAAAATTAATTAGCTTACATCCTTGGGCTGGAATGGCAAAATATGCTAGATCGGGTGGAGAAGCAAATGCTCTAGCAATTAGGATCGCAAGAGCTGCTTCAAAAAAAGATGGTGTAGCTATTTGTGGATATCATGGTTGGCATGATTGGTATCTATCTACAAATTTAAAAGATAAAAAGAAACTTTCAAAACATTTACTTGACGGATTAGATCCTGTTGGTGTGCCGAAAGGACTTAAAAATACTGTTTATCCTTTTAGTTATGGGAATTTGAGTGAATTTTATAAAATAATGAATAATAAAAATATAGGTGTAATTAAGATGGAAGTATGTCGAAATTCACTTCCTGATATTAATTTTTTAAAAACAGTTAGAAAAATAGCAACAAAGAAAAAAATAGTTTTGATTTTTGATGAATGTACCAGTGGTTTTAGAAGAAACTTGGGTGGCATGCACATGAATTACAAAATATACCCTGATATGGTCATGTTTGGTAAGGCTCTTGGAAATGGATATGCGATTACAGCTGTTCTTGGAAAAAAAGAAATTATGAAAAAAGCTGAGACATCTTTTATTAGTAGTACCTTTTGGACTGAAAGAATTGGTTTTGTGGCTGCTCTAAAATGTTTAGAGATTATGAAAAAGAAGAAATCCTGGAAAATTATAATTAATAATGGACAATATTTAGTCAAAAAAATAAAAAAATTAGCTAAAAAACATAATTTGGATCTTAAAGTTACAGGTATTGAGTCTATTGTTTATATAAACTTCAACAGTAAGAATAGTTTAGCTTTTAAAACTTACTTAACTCAAGAAATGCTAAAAAATAGAATTTTAGCAAGTAGTCAAGTATTCCTAAGTATTTATCATTCCAGAGGGATAATTGATAACTATATTAAAGTTTTAGATACAATACTTGAAAAAATTAGTTATTTTGAAAAAAAAAATATTGATAAAAATAAGTTTTTAGATAATGAAGTTTGTCACCAAACATTTCAAAGACTGAATGTTTAATAATTAAAATAATTCTTGTAAAAATTTTTTTCAGTGCATAAATCAAGCCATTTGAGCTATTAGTACTGGTCAGCTGCACGCATTACTGCGTTTCCACATCCAGCCTATCAACGTGGTGGTCTACCACGGCTCTATAGGAAGAACTAGTTT
>MDSV01013135.1_pt1 | contig 14133 bp, 11 predicted proteins | sample 810851 | NCBI WGS metagenome assembly MDSV01 (sample SAMN05326640, study PRJNA326480) | marine metagenome | isolation source: seawater | place: Atlantic Ocean: North East | collected 2012 | reverse complement strand
CAAAGCACAAAAAAAGCGTTGGGAATATAATGGAGAGATTGATGCTCATTTTGAGAATGTGTGGGGTGCGATGGAAAAATTAATTTTCAAATGGATAGCGATTGATTCAACAAATCAAAAATTTAATTTTGAATTACATCGGCCTCATCTACTTAAAAGAGGGATTGGGTTGATATTGAATTCTAATTATGAATTGGTGAATAATGATTACATTCAGAAAAAATATGAACTTAAGGTAGAGTTATTAAATTCATTTTATGGTTCATATTATGCCGGATATAATCAAGGATCAATAAATGCTACAGATAATGGACTAGAAAGAGGTTTTATATCATCGAATTATAAAGCGCTTACTTTGATGTTTAACAACAATAGTTTAGATGATATGATTATGCCTGTTAAGGGTTCAAAGACCAACTTTGAATTAGAAATTGGCGAAGATAGTGAATTTGAAAGTTTATATTTTAGATACAGAAAATATTTTGAAATATATGCTCCAATGACAAAAAATCTAAATTCGTGTTTTAAATTCTATAGTGAGTACATTAATGCAATTGGTAATGATATTGGAAAAGCTAGAGAAGTTCTTTTTGGCGGTGTTAATAGTTTAAGAGGGTATGATGATAATTTTTTTAGATCTCCATCAGTTGCAGTACCAACATTTGAATTTCATTATAATGTTATAAAATCAATCAGTTCATTAATTTTTATTGAAAGTGGATTTTCCAAGAATTATAAACCAAAACTAAGTTATGGCTTTGGGATTAAAAAAATAACCAATAATGCTTTGATAAATATTGAGTATGCGATACCTTATACATCACAAATTAATGAGGCCAAAGTTCATATAAAATGGCTTACCAGGTTTTAAAAAATGTTTCTATATTAGTTTTATAAATGAAAATCTTTAGACTGACAATTTTAGTACTTATAATTTTAGCTTTATCTTGCAGTTCGAAAAAGAATTCACTTGGGCTTGATGATGAAATCAGAGTTGTTTGCAGTGAGTTAGATGAACCATTGGTTAAAAAATATTTATCATCTATTTTTAATGATACATTGTTTACTCCTCAACCTGAGCCTGCTTACAAATTGATATTTAATAGACCTTCTGATTTTAATGATTTAAAAAAGTATGCTCAGTTGATAATTGTTGCTTTAAAAAGAAATGATTCAAATTCTGGATTTAGATTAATTAAAAAGCTTTTGCCAGAAAACCAATCATATAATTCTAAGGATGATAATCCGTTGTATCTAGATAGAGATTTATATGTTAGAGATCAGGTATTTGTTGTTATAAATGCTGTAGATGAAGATCATTTAAATTTTCAATTCAAAAGAAATAAAGAATTATTGCATGCTCATTTTGATCAGCAGTTCATTAATAGAACAAATAGATTTCTTTTTAAAGATTCCCAAGAAGATGAAGAAAATAAATTAAAAACAGATTTTAGCTGGAACATAAAAGTCCCTTGGGGTTGGGAAGTTTTGAAACGTGATGGTAAGAAAAACTTGTTTTGGATGGGAGCAGAATATCCTTATCGATGGCTTTCGGTTCATTGGGAGGAAGGTAATATTATTACCGATGAGCTTAAAGTTGGTGAAAAGTTTTGGAAATCCTCGGAGAGTCATTTTGAAAGTATTTCTTTTAATGAATTCAAGTTTAATCTAGAAAAAATTTATTTTAATAGACTTCCAGGTTGGAAATGTACTGGAATTTGGTCCTCTATTGATTCCCTTGAAGCAAAAGGTGGTCCTTTTCAATCTTTTATATTTTATGATAATAAATCCGATAGAACATTTCACATCAATACTTTAGTCTACAACCCTGGTAAAAGCAAGGCCGCATATATTAGACAATTAGAATATATAGCTAAGTCGATTAAAACAAGTTTTACATTAAAATAATATGAAAAAAATTTTTATTACAGGATCAGCTGGTCAATTAGGCCAATCTCTTATAAGGCTTTTTAAATCTAGATATGAAATTATTTCTACATCTCGGTCTGCATTTAATAAAACTGATTATTTTTTAGATATCACAGATCCTATTTTAACAAAAGACCTCATCGCAACTATATCTCCCGATATTATTATAAATCTAGCTGCATTAACTGATGTAGATCTATGTGAAAAAAAACCAGAACTTGCTAAATCAATTAATTTTCATGGTTTGCAAAATTTAGTTAATGCTTTTAATGGGCCAATCATTCATTTATCAACAGACTATGTTTTTGATGGGGCTAAAGGGCAATACTCTGAGGAAGATGAAACAAATCCAATAAATGAATATGGGAGGACTAAACTTGAAGGAGAGCAATATTTGGTCAAAAACTCAAAAGATAGTCTTATTATAAGAACAAATGTTTTGTATGACTATGTAAGTAATTCTAATGCTAGTTTTTTAAACTGGATAGTTCATTCTTTAAATGATAAAAAAGTTATCAATGTTGTTGATGACCAAATTAATAATCCCACGTGGACCAAATCACTTGCAGTGGTAATTGATAGAGCTATTCAAAAAGAGCTTAATGGTCTTATTCATTGGGGAGATGCCGATTGGATTAGTAGGTATGAATTTGCTATAAACATAGCAGAATCATTTAATTTAAAAAAAGACTTGATAGAGCCTATAAAAACAACAGAACTTAAACAGACTGCAATGAGACCTTTGAAAGGTGGTCTAAGTACAATTTATGCTGAAAAAATATTAAATCTTGAACCACCAAAAATTGAACATTGTTTGCATCAATTGAAAAAGTAATATAATGAAAACTTTAATCATCTCACCAACATATAACGAGAAAAAAAATATCCAACAACTAGTAGATTTGGTTCTGGGTGAAAACCCAGAATTTCACTTACTAATTGTAGATGATAATTCTCCAGATGGTACTGGAGATAAGGTTAAATCACTTCAGAGCACTTATGAAAATTTATTTCTTGAAACGAGAACTAAAAAATCAGGTCTAGGAACTGCTTATATATTCGGATTTAAATGGGCTTTGAAAAACAAATATGAAAATATAATTCAAATGGATGCGGATTTATCACATAACCCTAAAGATTTACCTAGGATGGTAAAAAATCTTAAAAACAATGACTTGGTGATTGGTAGCAGGTATATAAATGGTATAAGCGTTGTAAACTGGCCACTCAGGAGACTGATGCTCAGTTATGGAGCAAATGCATACTCAAGGATTATTACAGGTATGCCAATTATGGATGGGACGGGCGGTTTTAAATCTTGGAAATCTAAAGTATTATCTGATATAGATTTAGATTCAGTTAAATCCCAAGGCTATTCTTTTCAAATTGAGATGAATTTTAGAGCTTGGGTAAAAAATTATAAAATCAAAGAAATACCTATTATTTTTTCCGATAGGACTATTGGCCAATCAAAAATGTCTAAAACAATCGTATATGAAGCAATTTTTATGGTTTGGAGATTGAGAATATGGAAACTATTTAGGTGGCATATTTAAAATGCCTAGAGTATCTATTATAATTGTTTCTTTTAATGTACGTTCGTACCTAGTTGGTGCCATTGATTCAATATTAAAATCCAATTATTTAAATTATGAAATAATTGTTGTAGATAATAACTCTTATGATAACACAGTTGACATTATTTCTGATAAATACCCAAAGGTTAATATTATATCTAATGATAAAAATGTTGGGTTTGGTAAGGCCGTTAACCAGGGTGCAAAAATAGCCAGTGGAGATTATTTTTTAATATTAAACCCTGATACAATTGTTGAAGAGGATATGATCAATGATTTAATTGAATACATAGAGTCAAATGAGAAGATTGGTATGGTAGGGCCAAAAATTCTTAATTCTGATGGAAGTTTACAATTGTCTTGCAAAAGATCTTTTCCTACAATAAAAACTGCATTACCAAAGATTTTTGGTTTAGATAAATTGTTTCCAAAATCAAAATGGATGGGTAAATACAATTTAACTTATTTAGATCCTGATGATAATCATATTGTTGATGCAATAAGTGGATCTTGTATGCTTATAAAAGAAAGTATATTTAGGAAAATAAATGGATTTGATGAGAGATTTTTCATGTTTGGCGAAGACATAGATATATGTTTACGAGTTTGGAAAGAAAATTATCAAATTCATTATTATCCAAAAACAAAAATTATTCATTACAAAGGGAAATCAGTAAAGACAGCACCATATGATAGCAAGCGAGCGTTCTACCATGCAATGGACCTATATGTAGATAAACATTATTCTTCAACTCTAGGAATTTTATCAAAGTTTTTTATACATCTAGGAATACGTCTAAATAAGTTCTTGTCAATGATAAGTGATAAAAAATCAATGATTATATCTCTTATTTTAGATTCTATTTTTATCATAGGCGCCTTTGTTTTTGCTATAGATTTTCGATTTGGGAATTTTACGCCAATATTAAGTAGTCAAGGTCTTATACCATTTATATATGTTGCACTATGGGTATCAGTGTATGCGATGCTCAATTTATACTCTAGATACATATTATCCTATTCAAGAGCATTTATCGGAACCATTCTAGGATTCCTTGTAGCTGTTCTATTTACATATTTTTTTAATCAATTTTCATATTCTAGATTAGTAATCATTACTGCATTTGCTATCATTACTTTTCTCATTCCTGGGTGGCGGGTTTTTACTAGATACTTGATATCAAGGGGGTATTTTGGGGGGATGTCACAATCGAAATCTCTATTGTTTTCAAGAAAAACATTGATTGCCGGTTCAGATGAAGAGGGTATTAGAATAGCTGACAATATATTGAAACGCTTTGATACAGGTCTTGATATCATTGGTTATGTTGATAAAAGATATCCAAAATCAGAAGAAAAATTACCTATCCCATTTATTGGAATATTTGAGGAGATAAGGCAGTTAATAAACACTCATAAAGTAAGTGAAGTTATCTTTAGTTCTTCAGCGCTAAAAAATAAAGAAATTCTTGATTTTATGGATTCTACACGAGATTTAAGGTTAACATATAGAATGGTCCCAAATGAGCAGGACATACTATTAGGTAAATCTAATATTGAGGATATAGGCGGGATTCCATTTATAAATATTGAGTATAATATTTTTCATAAACTTCATAGATTTTCAAAAAGAATTTTTGATATTATAATTTCTGTTTTTGTGATTATTTTGTTTGCTCCATTAATAATTTGGTTTTTTACTTTGGGGAAAGCAATCAAAATAGATTTTTGGGGAGAGAATGCTGAAATTATCAGTTCTAGAATTTTTGATACCAAGATTAAATTTTTGAAAGATATACCGCTTTTGTTTAATGTATTGCGGGGCAAAATTAGTTTAGTGGGCTCATCATTAATTGACACTGAACAACCAAATCCTTACATATTATGTAAGCCTGGAATTACGGGGTTAGATAGAATAAGAAATATCAAAGTAGGTCCTGATACAAGAAAAGCAGCTGAGCACTATTACATTCAGAACCAAAACCTTAAATTAGATATTGAAATAATTATAAAGACTTTGATTAACGGTTAAAATATTTTTGCTTTTAAGGGAAATAATAATTGAAATATTATCTAGAATTTGAAGAGCCTATTAGACTTTTAGATGAGGAAATTCATCTAAAAGAGTCTATCTTAGAAAAATCCTCAGAATTAACAAAAGAGATAGCGCTTCTTCATGAGGATAGATTTAAGCTTATAAACAAGATTCATTCAAATTTAACTAGATGGCAGAGGGTTCAATTAGCGAGGCATCCTGAAAGACCATACGCATTAGATTATATTAATCTTATTTTTACAGATTTTATGGAAATCCATGGGGATAGATTATTTGCTGACGATCCAGCAGTAGTGGCTGGATTTGCAAAAATAGGTGATAATAAAGTTGCAATAATTGCGCAGCAGAAAGGGAGAAATACTAAGGAGAATTTGCATAGGAATTTTGGTATGATGAAACCAGAAGGATATAGAAAAGCACTTAGAATAATGAAATTAGCAGAGAAATTTAAAATTCCGATCATAACATTTATGGATACTCCAGGAGCATTCCCAGGGATTGGTGCAGAGGAGAGGGGGCAAGGCGAGGCTATTGCAAAAAATTTAATTGAAATGTCTGCTATGGAGGTTCCAATAATTTCAGTTGTCATTGGCGAGGGTGCTAGTGGAGGAGCTTTAGGAATAGGAGTGTGTGATAAATTTTTAATGATGCAAAACTCATGGTATTCAGTTATCAGTCCAGAAGGATGTGCATCTATTTTATTTAGAGATGCTAGCAAGGCAGAAGAGGCTGCTGAGGCTCTAAAAGTAACGCCAGGTGATATGTTAAATATGGGTGTTTGTGATTTGGTCATATCAGAACCAAATGGTGGTGCTCATAGAGATCCAAAATCTTCAGCAAAAAATCTAGAATTAGCTTTATTAGATGGGCTGAGTGAGCTTGCGGGCATTAAACCAGATATGTTCATGGATAAAAGAATTGAAAGATATGATGCTCTGGGTGTTTTTGAAGATGAAAAATGATTTCTTTTGATCATAAAGTTAAGGTTTATTACAGAGATGTAGATCAAATGGGCATCGTTTATAATACAAGATATTTAGAATATTTTGAAGAGTCTCGCACTGAACTTCTTAAATCCATAGGTCTTTCTGTCACTAAAATCGAAGAAGCTGGTATTCGGCTTCCAGTTGTCACTAGTTACTGCAGGTATTATAATGGTGCAAATTTTGAACAAGAATTAATCGTGAATTCAACTATTAAAACTATACCAAAAGCTAAATTAATCATTGATTATAAGATCAATTGTGCAGATGATTTAAGTCTTTTAGTGGATGGCTATTCAGAGCATGCATTTGTTAATTCAAAAAACAAACCCTTAAAAGCGCCTAAACTTATTTTAGAAAAATTAAATTTGTAATCTCGCTCACAAAGGTAAAATCACATATGATTAAAAGTAAATCAATAGTTTTAATATTTTTTTTATTATTTTTTTCAGGTTGTGGACAAAATGAATCTTATCCTTGGAGTGATGATGATTTGGATGTTGTTCTTAATGAGAATTCTGAAAAAATGGTTTTGCTAGATTTTGAAACTGATTGGTGAGCATGGTGTGATCGTTTGGACAACGATACTTTCTCAGATGAAAAAATAATTGATTTTGCTGATGATCATTTGATTTCTTTGAAAATAGACGCAGAAAAAGGTTCTGGTCCTAAGCAAAAAGAAAAATATCGTGTCCGAGGTTATCCAACAATTATCATCCTTGATAATTCTGGAAATGAACTAGATCGAATTGTAGGTTACTTACCACCTGATAATTTTTTAAAAGAGCTTAATCGCATAAAAAATGGCACTAATACATTATCTGATCTTCAACTTAAATATTCGGAAAATTCTAATGATATAGCAATTCAATTAGATTTAGCTAAAAAATACATAGATCTAAATGTTAAAGATTCAGCAAAGAAGTATTTAGATGATATTCAGAATTATCATAGAACTAATAATGCATTTACATTTCAAAATTTTTATAACCTTAGTCAACTATATTACAGAATAGGCGAACTTGATGTTTCAATTGATATTCTCGATCAAATTGTTGACCAAGATATAGACTCATCTGAATCGGCCTATTTTTATGGGCTTCTATATAAGGCCAAAAAAAATAATACTATTAATGACCTAATGGCATATGTCGATATCACTGATGATACAACAAGAAAAAAACAATGTTATTGGCAAATGATAAGAACTATAAAGAAAAATGATAATGATCGATCGCTCGAGGCCCAGCTTTATCTTAAAGCTGTAAATTTATATGATAAAAACTATAAGTATATGGCTAGCCTTTTGAATAGTTTTGCCTGGCGTATGACAGAAATAGGTCAGCTTCTGCCTGAAGCTTTAGAAAAAGTAAATTATGCTCTTCAAATTGAATATAATCTTAAAATTTTAGATACCAAGGCTGAAGTATTGTGGAAATTAGGACGAGTGGAAGAGGCTATTGAAGTTATAAACGAGTGTATTCAAGGAAACCCTGAATACAAACATTATCAAGATCAAAAAGCCAAGTTTTTAGAAACTAGGGCGCTTTAATAAAAGAAATTTCTATTATCTATTATCTCAGCATTATCTTTTAATTCATCTAGCCATGCTTGAAGATGTTGATTTTGTTTTTTAGTCCTTAAGCTGTTTTTTAATGATTCTCTCTGAACTTCATATTCGGAGGAATCTAATGTTGCTATATCTTTCACATGAATTAAAGCCCAACCTCTGTTTGTTTCTAAAGGGCCAAGTAGGTCATCCTTGGAAGAATTCAGAAGAGCTCCTGTAACAAAGTTACTTCTACCAATGGAAGTAAATGCTTCATTTATTGTTTTGGATTCATCTTTGATATTATCAAATCTCTTTTGCTTATCTATAATTGAGCTAAGAGACTTTTCATTAACATTTAAATCTATAACCAGTTCATCAATTAAATCTCTCGAGGCTGTTTTCTGTTTGGCTCTTTTAACTTTATTTACGAGCTGAGGCCTAACACTTTCAAAAGATTTGTACCCAGCTTCTATTGAACTATCAACATGTAAAACAGCAAAATACTGATCATTTTCCAATACATCGGACACTGATTTATCTTTATTGTTGAATGAAAATTTTACCCCGCTTCGTAACGCCCCAATTGTTCTAAGCTTAGAGGTAGATGCATCAAGGTTTTCATGGCTCAGAGTCGTAAGTTGATTACTATTTGCAGCAAAAGTAAACCCTGAATCTTGAGCATCATAGCTAAAAAGTGTTGCAGTTCTTCTCAGGTCAGACAGAGTAGCTGGACTAGCTTCAACCTTAAGAAGTATATGAGAGGCTAATACTTGCTCCTTACCATCCTCTGATCTTTTATCACGCACGTTAATTATATGGCTGCCAAATCGTGATTTAATTGGTCCAATTATAGATCCTTTTTTAGCTTTGAATGCTGCTTCTTCAAAAGGTTTTACCATTTGGCCCCTGCCAAACCATCCTAAATCGCCGCCTTTATTTTCCCCTGAGGGATCTTGTGTGTATTCATTTGCTAAGTCAGCAAAACTCTCTCCAGAATTTGCTCTTTCCATAATATCTGAAATTAAATATCCGTTATCTATGCTATCTTGAACAGACGGAGATTTTTTCCAGGAGACAAAACTAACATTTCGAAGCTCATCATGCTTAAAATCATCAAGTGAGGTTTGATATTCATCTGTAAGTTCAGTTTCAGATGGTTCTATTTTATCTTGGGGAGCTTTGTCGTAAGTAACATGTATAGCATCCACTGTAAATTTGACATTCTTTTTTATAAAATCATCTTTTACATCTTGCTCAGTTACTAGAACATCTTCATTTAAAAACTGTGTGAGTTTTAAATTTGGAATGTAGCTTGTCCTCATCCAGTTTTCTATTGGCACCCACTCATCTCCTTGCGGAGAGGCTAGGGCTGATAAATACTTTTGAGAATCAAATTTTCCATCTGTTTGGAAAGTAGGATTAGATTGTAAAAACTGAGGTGGATTCTCCCTTAAATGATATATGATTTCTTCATCAGTCGCTTCTAATCCTAAACGCTTGATCTCAGCGCTTACAAGTACTTCTTGAACTAAATTTGTCCATGCCGTACTTCTTGCTCTTTCGTACATGACATCGTTGACGGGTTGGCCAGATGACTTAAGCTGATTTATTTGTTGATTAACTAGATTATTGAAGTAGTCAGGAGAGATATCTTGATCATTAATTTGTGCAATCACTCTTGAAGGATCAACTCTTCCAGCAATTTGATCAATTATATTTGCACCGCCAACTAAACCTCCGACAGCCATGCTCAATAGAAACAGAATCAGCAGAGCCCATAAAACTACTGTCATTCTTGTTCTTAACGTGGTCATTAAACCCATAATAATTCCTTTAAGTATAAAATTTTTAAAACCTAATATAATAGGTGGGCGCAAATTTAGACTTTCAACAAGCATGAATCAATGAACAAGACTAAATTTTAGCTATATTAATTTTAATATAAGATTAAGGTATGTTGGACCAAAATATTAAAAAAATTCGAAATGAGATAATTTCCTGCACCAGATGTCCTAGACTAGTAGAATTTCGAACCAAAATAGCTAGAGAAAAACGTAAGTCTTATATGGATTGGGATTATTGGGGCAAGCCTGTACCAGGGTATGGTGATGATAATTCTAAATTGCTTATTTTAGGTTTAGCCCCTGCTGCTCATGGAGGTAATAGAACAGGAAGAGTATTTACTGGTGATAAATCAGCTGATTTTCTATTTAAATGCATGTATGCTGCTGGGCTTGCTAACCAGCCAGAATCTATCGCATTTGATGATGGACTCAAACTTAATGGGTTTATGTCAGTTGCGGTAAAATGTGTACCTCCGGGTGACAAACCTACTGCGGAGGAGAGAAATAATTGTGCTAGTCATTTAGCTAATGAAATAGAATGTCTACCTAAGATGAAAATTGTATTAGGTTTGGGTAAAATTGGGTTTGAATCATTTTTGCATTATACCAGAAAATATCATGAGATTAAAATGAAAGAGTTTCCATTTAAACATGGAATCGGATATAAGCTACCTTCAGGTGTGACTCTATACGGTGCTTACCATCCTAGTCCTAGGAATGTTAACACGAAAAGAATAACTTTTGATATGATGGTTAAATTTCTAAAAAATCTAAGAAATGAAATTCAGTAGTATAAAAATTTTTATATTGTTTTCGGTATTTTGGGTAGATTGTTCATTTACTGAGCCAACACCTTGGTGGGAGGTAAGTTATAATTTAGATATACAATACCCAAGAATGGGCGACTATACATGGGAGCATAATTCAGAAAAAATTATACTTAAGGGTAAAGGAGAAAACAGTAGGTCCTTTTACAAAATTGATCTTGCTCTTGGCGATACTGTAATTTATTTGGATAGTAGTGTTTTCAATTACAGAGGTCAAGACATTCCAATCGTTAATTGGAGTTTTTCAGAAGATGGAAACTGGATGCTGATTCAATCAAATAAACATAAGATTTGGAGACACTCTAATAAAGGCACCTTTTACATTTTGAAATTAGTAGATAAATCTATTAGGAAAGTAAGTAAAAAAAATGAAAATCTTCGAAACGTAAAAATATCCCCAGATAGTAAGTGGGTGTCTTACATCAGAGATGATAATAATCTATACGTATATAATATTGACCGCAAGCGTGAAAAAAAGCTTACTAGAACAGGATCAGAAACAATTTTAAATGGACACTTTGGTTGGGTCTATGAGGAAGAATTAAGTGGGTACGATGGATATAGATGGTCTCCTGATAGTAGATTCATTGCGTTTATTGAAGAAGACCAATCTAAAGTTAAACGCTTTAATATGATTGATGATTTGAAGTTATACCCAGAAATCCAACAGGTCTTTTATCCTAAAGCAGGAAATAGAAACCCATCCATTAAGATTGCAGTTATAAATGTTCAGGGTGGGGGGAAAAAATTTGTTGATCTTGATCAAGACACAAGTTCGTATTATCCGTGGTTTGAGTGGTATGACAATGAAAATCTCTGGATCATAAAACTGGATAGAATGCAAAAAAAATGGCAGATGATGTACGCAGATGTCTCTAGCGGCAGAACAATGGAAGGTCTTCAAGAATCTGATTCAAATGGTTGGGTTGAGTTGCATGAAACAAATCAAATTTTGAAGGAGAAAGGATTATTCCTGCACATTTCTGAGAGAGATGGGTACCAGCATCTATATTTGGAGCGTGCGGACGGAAGGTTCACTGTCCCTGTTACTAGCGGGCAATGGGAGGTAAATGATATAGTTCATGTTGATGAAAAAAGTGAAATCATATATTTCACCTCAAACAAGAAATCGAATTTAGAAAATCATTTTTATTCAGTCCGATTTGACGGAACCGATCTTAAACTATTAACTCCAGAGCCTGGAAATCATTCCATATCAATGAACCCTAATGGCAAAACATTTGTAGATGTATTTTCCTCCATAGATAAGCCAAGAACGATAAAATACCGTAATAATGATGGTACGCTTATTAGGACATTGGGGAAAACTAATTTAAGTGCAATAGACTCAACAGAGATTTCCAAACCATCCATAGTTCGATTTCTTGCTGATGATAATGAGACAGTTCTAAATGGTATTTTGACTCTGCCTCACGATTATGAAAAGGGCAAGAGATACCCTTTAATAGTTTATGGTTATGGTATGCCTGGAACTCAGATTGTAAGGAACCGTTGGCAGGGAGGCTTCCAACAGTTTCTTGCTAAGGAGGGTTATATCGTTTTTTCTATGGATACTAGAGGAATGGCTGGTAGAGGCAGAGATTTTAAAAACCTTAGCTACGGTGATATGGCCTATTATTTGTCCAAAGATAATGCTACCGGTGTCCAGTATTTAATTGATGAGGGGTATGTTGATGAAAAAAGAATAGGAGCTTGGGGTTGGAGCGGAGGAGGGTATTTTACTTGTTTAATGCTCACCAAAAACTCTGATTTGTTTGATGTTGGTGTTGCTGTAGCCCCAGTGACAGATTTTAGGCTTTATGACACTGCGTACACCGAAAGGTATATGGGTCTACCGCAGGAGAATGCCAGCGGTTATGATTCTACATCAACAATTAGCTATGTTGATAAACTCAAAGGTAAACTTCTTTTAATGCATGGAACTCATGATGATAATGTTCACTCGCAGAATACTACGAGATTCATTGAGGCTTGCATTCAAGCAGATAAACCAATTGATGTGATGTACTATCCAACAAGAAATCATGGAATATACGGTAATAATGCAGGTAAACATGTTTACAAGAAACTCTTCGAATATTTCCGACTTCATCTTAAAATAGGCTAAATTTCATTGCGGAAAAATTGATTATATCCTAACAGGACCTAATTATGGCAGAAAAAAAAGTAGAACAAGCTATTAAAGCGCCCACAGAAAAGCAGGTTTCTCTTCTTGAAAAGCTTATGGCTCATGAACTAGAGGATGTGCAACAAAAAGCGCTCGCAATTGTTTTAAGTATTTGGAAGAAAAAAACTGTTCAGGAGATTTCATACATCATTCCGAACCTGACTGAGAAACAAATTCGGTATACAATAAAACGTTACAGAGCTAATCCGACAGATTATTTGCAGGCAATGTATGACCGATGGTCGAAGCAGCGCATGGTTCATGAACTTAGAAGTGCTCATGACAAATGGGCCAAAAGACATCAAAATAAAAAAACATTTGATCTTTCGGTAAGAGGTTTTTTCAATCAGTTTAATAAACCATTACTTGCCCAACTACAAAATCTTGGAAAAAATAAGCTTTTTATTACAGTGCAAGATGCTTATGCCCATGCTGGAATAAATCCAAACTGTCATTTACCTGTTGTTTATGGTAAAAATGAGAAGGAAGAGAAGAAAAATTGGTGCGAGACTCTTAAAATTGTTGCAAATACATTTGGTGATCGTGTTTTAGCATCAGAGTATATGAATCCTAAAGATAAAGATGACCGCAAATTTATTCGTATACCAGATTTCATTCGTTATCCTGGAACCGATTTTCCCCTATCTCAAGCGGAAAAAACACCTGAATTAAGAATTGGTTTGGTCTCTATAATGCAAGAAGGTGTTAGATTGTTTGGTACCAAGGATATGGAATCTCATGAAGTTTGCTGGCGCGCTGCAGTTGAGTCTGCTGGGTTTGACTACAGTGAAATCAAGCAAAAAATTGCTGCAGCAAATAGAAAACGTTTTGTTTTAATGTTTTTAGATTACCTTATTGAACAAAAATTTGAGTTTAAACAGGAACAGTTAACCAAGCCGAAGTATGATTATATTTCATATTTTTACCGCGGTCTTCGTACTACATGGGCTGATTCAAAATTTAGAGAGTTCATGCATGATGATGACTTTCTTTTAGGTAGCTTAATCGAAGCCTATTATTACAGAGATAAAGAACCAATTGCTCCACATGAGTATTACCAGAAAAACATCGAAAGAGTTTTCCGTGATATTTACACAGATGATGATCTTCAAGACGCTTCTACATTTGATCATATGTTGCAAGGCGTTTTTAGGCGATATTCAAATGGTCAGCGAAT
>MDSV01220746.1_pt1 | contig 14134 bp, 9 predicted proteins | sample 810851 | NCBI WGS metagenome assembly MDSV01 (sample SAMN05326640, study PRJNA326480) | marine metagenome | isolation source: seawater | place: Atlantic Ocean: North East | collected 2012 | reverse complement strand
GTGAAAAACCCGGATCGTAGTTTTGGTGAAGCTGCCCTTTTATTTTATGCTGCTCCTCCGGTTCCTGTGATGGGAATTCACCCATCGGCGGTTGTGGCTGATGACGTGGTACTGGGAGCCGATGTTTCGGTTGGTCCGAATTGTACGATTGAGGGCCATGTGAAGCTGGGAGATGGGGTGGTGATTGGATCTAATTCGATTGTCGGATACGGTTCCCAGCTTGGAGATGCGGTTTATTTGCATGCTTCTGTGACTCTCCGTGAATTTTCAAAGGTAGGGAATCACGTCATTATACATAGTGGAACGGTGATTGGTTCTGATGGTTTTGGTTATTCAGTGGAGCCGGATGGTTCGCGTCGGAAGATTCCGCAGATTGGAATCGTTGTGATTGAGGACGATGTGGAGATTGGGTCAAATGTTTCAGTGGATCGAGCGCGATTTGGAAAAACGGTGATTGGACGGGGCACTAAAATTGATAATTTGGTTCAGATTGCGCATAACGTCACAATTGGACCGGATAGTGTTTTATGCGGCCAGGTAGGTATTGCGGGTAGTACGAAAATTGGCGCTAAAACGATCTTAGCAGGTCAGGTTGGGGTGGCGGGCCATCTCACGGTTGGAGACCGTGTGATTGCTAATGCCAAAACAGGAATTGTTACTGATATTGGAGAGGATACGCATGTTATGGGTATGCCGGCAGTTCCTAAAAAGGAGTTCCAACGTGGGTATTTTGGGATGCTTAAGTTGGGTGCTCTACGCAAAAAAATTAGAAAACTTGAAAAGCAAATTGATTCTCTTATTAAGAAATAAGTAACGAGTTTGAAATTATTTCTATTGAAATTATACATTTTTGTATTTCACTAGAAGATTGCTTTGCTTAATCTACATTATTTATGGCATACAAGATGCATTTACATTGAATAACGAAAAACTTTGAAGGTTTAATGATAGTAATCAAAAAGAGGTATTAGAAATGGCACGAATTAAGTTAGAGTATATTTGGTTGGACGGATATGAGCCGGTCCAAAACTTGCGCAGCAAAACAAAAGTGGTCGATGGAGATTATACATCATTTGGCCTTGAGGATTGCGAAATGTGGGGATTCGACGGAAGTTCGACGTTACAGGCAGATGGAAGTAGTTCCGATTGTATGTTGAAGCCAGTTGCGATCTATCCAGATGCAACACGTGAAAATGCATTTTTGGTGATGAGTGAGGTTATGCTTCCTGATGGAACACCGCACCCTTCGAATCATCGTGCAACAATTCTTGATGATTCAGGTTTTTGGGTTGGCCTTGAACAGGAGTATTTTCTATACAAAGATGGTCGTCCGTTGGGTTGGCCTGCTGTGGGTTATCCAGAACCTCAGGGCGAATACTATACGGGTGTGGGCTTCAGTAATGTGGGTGACATTGCTCGTGATATTGTTGAAGAACACTTAGACCTATGTATTGCTGCAGGTATTAATCATGAAGGTATTAATGCTGAAGTAGCAAAGGGGCAGTGGGAATTCCAAATATTTGGAAAAGGCTCTAAGCGAGCCGCAGACCAAATGAATGTGGCTCGTTATATTCTACAGCGTTTGTGCGAACAGTATGGTGTGGATGTTGAATACCATTGCAAACCATTCACAGGTGACTGGAATGGATCGGGTATGCACTGTAACTTCTCATCCACTTACATGCGTGAGACGGGCGGTAAAGAGTATTTCTTGAAGCTGATGGACGCATTTGAAAAATATGTGCATGAACATATTGCGGCCTATGGGCCTGATAACCACTTGCGTTTGACTGGATTGCATGAAACACAGGCGATTGATAAGTTTTCATGGGGGGTTGCAGACCGAGGTGCATCGATTCGTGTGCCTCATGGGTTTGTGAAGAATGATGCGTATCAAGGGTACCTTGAGGATCGTCGTCCTAACTCACAGGGTTGCCCATACCAGATCGTTTCACGTGTGTTGAAGACGGTTGCAGAAGTGGAAGCTGAGTACAAGTAAGCCTGAACAGATTATTGGTCAAGGATTGATATCTGATGAAAAGACCTCGCGAGAGCGGGGTCTTTTTTTTATGGTTCTTGGATGAAGCGTGTGGGAATTACAATTGGTGATGTGAACGGCATAGGCGTTGAAGTTATTTTGAAAGCTTTGGTGTATGGTCGTTGGTCACAAGAGATGGAGTTTGTCTTGCTTGGATCTGAGGCGATAGTTCGAAAACAGGCTGAGGCGATGAAGATTCCTCTATCGCGTCGGATCCGGTTTCATGATGTGGGTGAGGCTGCATGGAAGCCGGGTCGGTTACGGGTGGATGCTTCTCGTTTAGCGGTGGCTGCAATCGAAGAGGGGGTAAAACAGGCTGTTACGGGGCAGTTAGATGGATTGGTTACAGCTCCTGTTAATAAATTAGGTTTTCAGCGGGCTGGTGTAGATGCTCCGGGGCATACGGAGCTGCTTGCTAAATTAACGGGTAGCTCCCGATATGGAATGATGTTAGTGGGTGGCGGCTTGCGTGTGATGTTGGCTACTCGGCACCTTCCATTGAAAGAGGTTTCCTCGGCGATTAGCAAAGCGGTCGTGCGAGAGGCGGTTGAATTAGCGTATAAAGGATTGGCTTGGTTAGGGGTTTCTCCGCGCTCGATTGGTGTGTGTGGATTGAATCCGCATGCGGGCGATGGAGGGGCTCTAGGCATGGAGGAGAAGACGATTCTTAATCCTGTGTTACGAGCCCTTGCAAAAAAAGGGATTCCGGTTTCGATGGCCCTTCCTGCGGATACCCTTTTTCACCAAGCCATGCGGGGAGAGTATCAGGCGGTGGTGGCTATGTACCATGATCAAGGATTGGCACCCTTAAAGATGGTAGGATTTGATGAAGGCATCAACCTTACACTGGGATTACCGATTGTGCGCACGTCTCCTGATCATGGAACGGCTTTCGGATTGGCTGGTGAAGGCGTGGCTTCGGCTAAAAGTATGCGTGAAGCTATTCGATTAGCGGTTTATTTAGCGGATAGGAAAAATCCATGGATCTGAATCCGCAACTGACGAGTCCAACGGAAGTACGTGCTTTACTTAATCAATTAGGTCATCGTCCGAATAGAGGTTTGGGGCAAAACTATCTTATTGATGCGAATATCTTGGATGGAATTGTTCAGTTAGCTGCATTGGAGTCGACGGATTGCGTGTTGGAAATTGGACCGGGTCTTGGGGCGCTAACGGAACGGATATTGGCGCAGACCGTGAATTTTAGATGTATTGAAAAAGATCCTAAGATGGCGGGGTATTTGCGCAAACATTTTTCGGGGTTGGAGGTGATGGAGGCGGATGCAATGGATGTGAACCTGAATGCAATTTTTGCGTTGGGTGTGAATAAAGTGGTAGCTAATTTACCATATTCGGTGGCAAGTCGGTTAATGGTTGAAATCGCGGAGGGCTCGAATCGACCGGAGCGAATGTGTTTAACGATTCAAAAAGAGGTAGCCGATCGATTGACCGCCAAGCCGGGGGATCGAGCGTATGGTGTCTTAAGTGTTTTAACTGGATTTTTTTATGAGAGTCGTTTGGCAAAGAAAGTAAGTCCAACTTGTTTTTTGCCTCCTCCGAAGGTTTGGTCAGCGGTGGTTCAGATGGATCGCCGGTCGGAGGTATGGGTCGAGGAAGATGAATACCCGATAGTAAAAAGATTGGTGAAGTATTGCTTTTCGCAACGGCGTAAACAGATTGCAACGAGCTTAAAAAATTTGGGGATACAGTCGGTTAGAGCGTTGCTTTCAGAGTTGGAGATATCACCTAAAGAACGACCGGAACAGTTGGAATCGCAGCATTGGGTTGCGATGGCAAGATGGCTTCAGTCACGTGAAGCGTGACGGGGCTTTCGGCGCAAACCATTTTTCAGGGCGAGCTTCCAAACGACCCAAAGGGCTTCATAAATAATATTTCCACTCATTTTTGATTGTCCGACTTGGCGGTCTTCAAAAACGATTGGAATTTCGCCGACTTGATACCCGCGCATCCATGCGTTATGCGTCATTTCAATCTGAAATCCGTATCCGTTGGCTTGGATATTTTCAAGTTGATACGAGGCGAGTAGTATGCGGTGGAAGCATTTGAAACCTCCGGTGGGGTCAGTAAATGGCATACCGGTTATGAGTTGCACATACACACCTGCTCCACGGCTGAGCATGAGGCGGGAAAGGGGCCAGTTCATAATTCGAATGCCTCCAATATAGCGGGATCCAAGAACGAGATGGTAGCCTTCTTTCATTTTGGATCTAAAGTTAGGAATCTCAGTGGGATTGTGAGAAAAGTCGCAGTCCATTTCCATGATATATTCGTAGTCATGTTCTAGTGCCCATTGAAATCCGGCAATGTAGGCGCGTCCGAGACCTTCTTTTAAGGTTCGGTTTAAGACGTGAATGCGGGGTTCTACGGCTTGAAGTTGGTCGGCTTTATTTCCGGTTCCATCGGGTGAATTATCATCGACGATTAATATATCAACGTCTTCAGAGGCTTCTAATACGGCTTGCGTTAGAGGCTCAATGTTCTCAATCTCATTGTAGGTTGGTATAATGACTAATGTATCACGCATAGTTTTAATGTAGGTTTTTTTTTTAAATGCTTCAACCTAGATAATGAGATCGGTTTGAATGGGGACAGATTGAGTTGCTTGCTCTGAAATGGCAATGATGTTTAAGCTTAAAATCGGTGTGGTTGGAAAAAGTCGCTGGATGGCTTCCGCATAGAGGTGGAGTTGTTCGCGATAGCGTTCTTGCAGTTCTGAGTGAGTGGCTTGGCTAAATTTATAATCGTATAGCTGAATACCTTCGGTGGTAAGGACGACAAGGTCGATGGTTCCATCAATAAGGTGGACTCCTTTTTGCATGAGAAAGGGATATTCGGGTAGGAGTTGCTCGGCAGATTGCGTTGCTATTTTCATATATTCAACTGTGGTGGAGAATGTAGATGAAAGATGATTTATTTCGGCGGAGGAAAGGTTATAGCGATGCGATAGGGTGCTGATGCGTTCGGGGAAGTTTATATTCCAGTTGTGGTGTGCTGCTTCTTCAAGTAGGGCGTGACCACAGGTGCCCATTCGAGTGTTTGTTTGAATAGAACGGGAGGGGTTTGGTTGAGGGTGGAGATCGGAAGGATCTTTTTTTGTTAAGGCGGTGGCCGTGGTGCGCTTAAATTGAGTTTGAATCTTTGGCGGGCAGATGGCGGTGGTGGCTTGGAATAATTTTAGAGCCGAGGGAGTTGCGTGCAAATGAGTGTGGTCGATGGTTGTATGTGGAATAGCTGAGAATCGGTGAATTTTGATTGATTGATCAAGCAAGGGTTCAATATAGGAATGCCAGGAGTTGGCATGGGGCTTGGTGCTAACAGGCGAGGAGAGAATGAGTAGATCGCGTGCGCGGGTGAGAGCCACATAGAAGAGATGATCGGATTCTTGATTTCGAACTTCCTGCGCTTCGTGGCGCCGCTGTTGATGATGGGGAGAGGAGATCTTAGAGCGATCGGTTGACATAATTTTTATGCTGAGTTGCGGTGACTTTTCGGATTCGCTGAGATGGGCGAAGTCGGTATCTGGTGGGCGTTGAAAGGAGAGGATAGGTAGGCAAACAACGCGTTTGGATAATCCTTTAGCGCTGTGAATTGTCATGATTGTAACGGCATTTTGTTCGGGATCGGTAGAGAGGGCTTCAGATACTTGAGGTGGGTTTGCCACGTATTTTTTTAGGGTCCGCGCTACTTTGGCAGTATTGGTTTGCATGCCGCGTTCTTGTTCGCGAATCCAGTCGATGAGTTTGCGTATATTTGCGATTTGTTGGTCTGCTTGAGGAAGGGCGGCAAGCGTTGCATCATAATGCGTATGCTGAATCCACTCGCGAATAATTTCAGAGGGTAGATTCGTAGCCATGTGCTTTCGACTTTGTATGATGATGGATTCAAGATCGGGAAAGTGGTGGAGAATCTGTTCAGCGGTGGAATGTTCATGGGGTAAGAGGGTTCTAATGATCTGTTGATCGGAGAGGCCTACCCAAGGTGAGCGTAGCAGGCCAATTAATGAAAAGGCGTCGGTTGGGTCGCATAGGGTGTTGAGAAGCAGTGAGAGATCGTGCGCGGGTGTGGTGCTGAATAAACCTCGGCTTTTGCCTCCGAGTGTATATGGAATTGCTTCTTTGCGGAGGGCTTGTTCAAGGGTTGCGAGTTCCGTGTTGGTTCGCATTAGAATCAGAATGTCGCTGTAGCGGTAGTTATTCTGTTCTGAGGTTGGTTGAAAGCTATCTTGATATCGATGGTTCGGTTGCCAATCTGATGTGCCATGAATGAGGAGTTGAATGCGGCGGGCTAAGGCTTGCATCTCTTGGGTGATTCGATCTTTTTTGGTTGGGGGTTGGGAATCGGAGTCAGGAAGGAGGCATTCAATACCGTGTGGTTCTTGAGCATGGGCATATGCTTTATTGGGTTTGAGTGCTTCTTGATTGTAGTTAGATAAAATGGAGCTGAAGATAGTATTGATTGGTTCAATAAGTGCTTCTTTGCTGCGCCAACTGGTTTGAAGATGTTCGAGTTTTCCGCCTTGGTCTATAATGCTTTTCTGTAGGTTGGGCATGATAGATGGATCGGCTCCGCGCCAGCTATAGATACCTTGTTTGGGATCGCCGCAGATAATTAGCTGAGTGGGTGCTTTCCAGAGGGCGTTGATGAGGCGGGCTTGAATGCGGGACGTATCTTGTACTTCGTCAATAATGATGGTGTTGAAGGAAATAGCGTGGGTTGCGTTTTTAATGAGATCAACGGCTCGATATTGTAGGTCATCGAAGTCGAGTAGATCTTGTGCAGATTTTAGGCGATTGTATTGATCATAGACAGCTAGGAGATAGCGGCTAAATCCGAGGGCGAGGGGGCGTTCAATTTTATATTGGATACGGGTTCGACTTTCCTCAATAAGGTTGGCGAGTGTTTTTGCAGGTTCTTTAACTCTGCGGCTGGGTTTAAACTTAATTTCATCGATTTTTTTAATTAGAGTTTCGGTGTTGGGGCTTTTTTCCAGAAGCTCTCGGAGTTGTTGGGCAATCACGGTTTGGGCGGTTGTGAGTTCGGGAAGATGATCGAATTGTTCGAGGATATCTTTAAATGCATCAATATTTTGGGGGTCGATTGCGGGTTCGAGGAGTGCATTTGGATCGGTGAGTGGTATGCCTAGTGAGCCTGCTTGGTGGATAAGAGAGATAGCGGTTTTGGGAATGGAGTTTCCACGTGTGCCAACCGTCGCTAGGTTTCTTCCTTCGCAGAACTGAGCAAATAAGTGATCGTGTTCGAGTTGTTTTATCAGCTGTTGATGGGCAATGGATTCGAGCCATTCTGTTTGTTGCTCACCTGCTAGAATGGAGAATGAAGGAGAGAGACCTGCGTCTAGCGCATGTTCTCTAAGAAGGGTTGTGCAGAATCCATGAATGGTGGTGATAGGAGCGGATTCGATTTGAGTAAGAACCATTCGAATACGTTCCGGATTTGCTTTTTCTGGTAGCTGAAGAGTGGCGTGGAGATAGGCACTGATACGAGTTCTGAGTTCAGTGGCGGCATTTTCTGTGAAGGTCATGAGCAGAATATCGCGCGGATCTATCTGTTCGTTGAGGATTTGATCCAGATAGCGCTGGGTCACTTGATATGTTTTTCCGGTTCCGGCTGATGCGCTATAAACAAGGTTCATACATAAGGTATATAAAATTGAGGTCTATTCGTCCAGAAACTCAATGCAGATAGGTTCGCCAGGAAATGAGTAGCGGTGGCAAAGGGTTTCAGGAATTCCATCTGAATTCAGTGAGAAGATGACGATGTCTTGGGAGCGCTGTCCGGCAATCAGAAGCCATTTTCCAGTTGGATCGATGTTAAAATTACGTGGGAATGCAACTTGAGCGGGTATGGTTTTTATTCGTTTTGTTTGGGTGTTTGAGGTGTCAAAGAGGGTGATGCAATCACGACCGTTATCGGCTTTATCGCGAATGGAGACATAAAGGATGGGTTCGGTGGGATGCATTCGAATTTCTGCTGCAGTGAGTTGATCGCGGTTGGTATTGGGCGGGAGGGCATCAATCTCATCAATTTGTTGAAGGTGTCCTTTCCCCGCGTAGCTGAACACGCTAAGAGTGAGGCTGAGTTCGTTGAGTAGATAGAGTGTCTTTCCATTGGGGGACCATTTCATATGCCGTGGCCCTCGACTGTTTCCGGCGACAGCTATCTTTTCAAGTGGGGTTGTTTTGGCGGTGTGGGGATGATAGTGATAACTGAATATGGCATCTGCACCGAGGTCGGCAACATAGATATAAGGATCGGTTGGATGTGGGAAAACGGAGTGTGCGTGGGGTTCTTTTTGTCGGCTTGGATGCGTGCCTGATCCGGTATGTAGATGACTGGAGACGGGCGCGGTGAGGTGTCCATTGGATTGAATGCGGTAGGAGGTGAGGGAGGCGGATTTTTGACCCGTAGATAATGGGCGACCGGGAGCTCCATAATTCGCGGTAAAGAGGATCATTCGGTTGGGAGAAAGTTGAAGGTGGCAGGGGTTCATTCCTTGGGATGGTACGCGATTCAATTCGGTTAGAGATCCTTTTGGTTCAATTTGAAAGGCGATGATTTCACCTGATTCTTTGAAGTTGTTTAGGTTGGTGGAGTAGAGTTTTTTACGATGTGTATCGATGGCTATAAAGGAAGGTCGTTTGATGGTTGCAACGCATTTGAATGAGGTTAATTGACCGGTTAAGTCGTTGAGTTTACTGGTGTAGATACCGTCGGTTTGGGCGGTTCCAATAAATAGCTGTGCGGCATGTGCTTGGAGCATAAAAAGGAACGAAAGTAGAAGAATTTTGAGAGGCATTAGATAAGCCCAGGGATTAGATTTCCTTTGTAACCGACATTAAAAGGGCGTCCGGATTCGGATGTTATGATCTCTTTGGCCGGCATCCCCATGGCGGTTGCAATGGTGGTGTGGAGGTCGGGGATTTCAACTTTTGCTTCGATCACTTCATGCCCACGATCGGTGGCTCCGATGATTTGTCCGGTGGTGAGTCCGCCACCCCCAATGACACAACTGAATGCTTTTGCCCAGTGGTCTCTGCCTAAGGTTTCAGGTTTAATATCGGGTGTTCTTCCAAATTCAGTTGCGAGCACAACGATGGTTGACTCAAGAAGTCCGCGTTCTTCAAGATCTTGCATGAGAGCAGAAAATCCGCGGTCCATGTCTCTGATTTTATCTTCGGGCAGGGTGTTGTGGCTATCCCATCCGCGATTGACCACTTCGATGCAGCGAACATTGTTTTCGACGAGCCGGCGTGCAAGGAGGCATCCTTGCCCAAATTTTGATTCGATGCCATACCGATCGCGTGTGGCTTTAGATTCGAGGGTGATGTCGAATGCTTTGATGTCTTCGCTGCGCATGAGGCTGAGTGCTTCATCGTAGAAGTGGTTGTAGGCGTTGATGCTTTTTTGTCGGTATTTCTGCTGGAAGGCTTGATCAAAAATACGAGCGAGTTCGAGTTGATCATGATATTGAGTTTCATTCACCCAATTAGGTCTGTTGCTATTTTGCAATCCTTTTGAGGCATCTCCCAGAGGAACCGCACCGAGTTCGGCAGACATCCATCCCGCATATGGATAGTCGGTGTAGGGGTTTATTACAACATTTCCAGGGAGAGCTGGGTTAATTTTTCCTTGGTGATAGAGCGACCAAGAGCCTAGAGAAGGATGCACCACGGTGCCCCGCTGTTGGTAGCCAGTATGCATGAGATATTTCCCTTGTGCATGGGCGCCTTGGGTGGAGTACATTGAACGAATGATTGACAATTTATTCATATGATTCGCAAGATTGGGCATATATTCGCTGATTTGGATCCCGTCGACATTGGTTCCAATCGCAGTCACTGGGCCGGCTTCGTCGGTGCCGGGGTGCGGGTCAAAGGTGTCGAGATGAGACATGCCGCCATCCATGTAGAGAAAGATCAGTTTTTTATTACTGGTGGTCGGCCCTACTATTTTTTCTGCTAAGCTTGATGAAGTGGTTACGCCGAGAGTCGCGAGTGTGAGGCGGTCGAGAAATTGACGCCGTTTAAGTGAATTAATTTGATTTAACATGTGTAGATTCCTTTTATTGGATATACATAAATTCACGGGTGTTAAGCAGTGCCCAGAGAATCATACGTTGGGCTTTTTTAGGATAATTAGTTTCCATAACTTGTGATGCAATTTCGATATCATCTGAGGTTGGGTTTCTCGTTAGAATCGCCCGGAAGAGGTCACGTATACGATCATCATTTGTTTTTAACTTGTTAAGTTGATTAGCTAAAAGAGAGTTTTCTGCATAAAGCGCATAGTAAATCGGGCCATTGAGTAGAGCTAAGGCTTGCGTCACATTCGGATCCTTGGATCCTGTACCGATACTTTGGCGATCAGATTGTCCAAATTGTCGTATAAAGTGAAAACCTGGAGCTGGAGATGGAAGCTCACTTGCTCGCACTAAACCGCGTTCCATCCCACGCCAGCGAGGATCTGTCATATGATCATATGTCCAACTACTGAAGTTAAAGTAGGAATAGGTTTTTGTTTCACGTAGAGGTTTTCCATCCCAATCTTTTAATCGTTTCCCATTAATATCAGTTAGATAAACTTTGTAGGCATCTCGTTGTTCTTCCCGTATTTTTTTCCGGTAATTATCGATGTATTCATCAGTAAAGGTTTCAACAAATTTTTCGGCAGGCATGAGGTAAGCATCTTCAAGTTGTTGTTTAAATTCATTTGTTATATATTTTGATCCATGTCCTTTTCGATCATCAAGATCAACAATAGCAAGGGAGATAATGGAATCCCACATTTGTTCTCCGGTCATTCGCTTTAGAGGGCGACCATCATAATTATATTCATAGAGATCTTCGGGAAGATCTTCTGTTCGTGTTTCCATTTGCCAAGTATGAGTATTGTAAAGCACACGGAGCACATCTTTTAAGTTAAAATCAAAAGTGATGATCATATCACTAAGCATATTGAGTAATTCGGGCATACTAGGTTCAGTGTGGTATTTAATTTCATCAATAGGTTCGATTAGCCCAACTCCCATAACTTCTTTCCAGAGTCGATTGGCAATTGCATCAGCAAAAAATTCATTATCTTTTGAAGTAATCCATTCGGCGAATGCGGCACGCGGGCTCCCTTTGATATGGGGTTGTTTGCCAAACATTACGACGGGGGCAAGTTGTTGCCTAGGTTTAGCATCCGCGTATTGATAATCAGTTGGAAGAGTATGCCAGCGATTAAAACTAGGCTCCCAGATGGAGAGTCGATAGCGCCCACCTATTTGTCGAAAAAAACGATCTTGTTTCTGGGTAATATCAGTAATACCGGCATCTCTAACTCGATTTACAAAGAGTTGGTTGCCACCACGGACGTTATATTGCACGCCTCCATAATATGAAACCATGCTTTGGAATTCGAATTGATTCCATTGATCAAATGGATGATCATGACATTGAGCGCATTGGATTTGTATACCAAGAAAAGCCTGCACGGTGTTGGCCATATGATCAGGTTTCATATTTTGATCACTTGCCATCCAGCCAGTGGCACCGTTTTGATAGGGCATACCGGTTGCACTTATGAGTTCATAAACCATTTTATCATAGGGCATATTACTTGCGAGGGCTTTTTTGATCCAGTCGGCATAGTAGACAGCAGCAACTTGATCTACTGCGGTGGAGTCTACTTTTAGAAGATCAGCCCAAAAATGGAACCAGTGACTAATATAACCTTCGCTAGCTATCAGTTGATCAACAAGTAACGTACGTTTATTTCTCTGTGTGGAAGCAAGGAATTCCATGGATTCATTCAGGGTCGGAATACGACCTGTGATACCGAGGTATGCTCTTCTCAGAAAGATTCGATCATTTGCTTTTATAGGCTTTTTAAGATTTTTTTTAGTCCGTTTTTTTTGGATGATTTGATCAATTTCTTGTGCTTTTGATCGAATAAGGCTGTGTGAGATCCGCATATCATTGTTGGGCATAGGGGCGAATTTTAATCCAGGGTTTTTTTCATTTTTTCCATATTTGTTAACGGAGAGAGGGGAATTATAACTTTGGTCTTTGGGCTGATATGCTTGTTTTGGTTTTTGGTAACCTTGCCATTCCCCGGTTTTTGCGCCTTGCTTGATCCATTCGCGAATGAGCGCGATTTGTTTGGGTGAGCATGGGTCTCCTTGTCCGGTCGGTGGCATGACTCCCCGTTTGCCGGGTTTTATTTCAATTCGTTCGACCAAGACACTTTCATCGGGTAACATGCGCGTAATAACGGGTCCGTATTCATTGCCACTTATCAATTGTTCGGGTGTATCGAGTAATAAACCGGCACTAGGCTCTTTCACGCGACTGCTATGACATCTCCAGCATTTTTCTTGGAGAATGGGTAAAATTTCCTCTTCAAATTGAATAGTGCGAGCCTGCGTTTGCATGCTTGTGCAAATCCATGCGGTGCCGGCGATAACGATAATTGATAGACTTCTCATATTATGTTGTAAATATAAAGCCATCTAAGGGTCTTTGGGCTAGAAAAAAAATAATAATATGTGTGGTGTAGAAATAGTGGTTCGTGGATATTTCAGTTCGTTTTTTAAATGATTCAAAGAAGGATGTGAATTCATGAAGGTTCGAACTCGCTTTGCTCCCAGTCCAACGGGTCATGTGCATATTGGAAATATGCGTGTTGCTATCTATAATTGGCTTTTTGCTCGTAATCAGGGGGGATCTTTTCTTCTGAGGGTTGAAGATACCGATCGCGAACGGTCTACACCGGAAGCGATAGAAACGCTCTTGAATGCGATGGAATGGCTGGGCTTAGATGTGGATGAAGAGCCATTATATCAAAGTCATCGCATGGATTTACATTTGGCAGAAGCAGATGCACTGATCGAGAGAGGGTTGGCGTATCGAGCTGAAAAAGGTGGTCCCGGGTCGGGGGAATGCATTCTTTTTCGGATGCCTAATCATGCGATCTCTTTTCAAGATTTGATCAAGGGTAGGCCAACGAAGGCAGCCGAAAACATGGAAGATTTTGTTATCGTCCGCTCAAATGGAACTCCGGTATTTCATTTGGCTAATGTGTTGGATGATATAGAACAGGGCATCACGCATGTGATCCGGGGTGATGATCATATTGAGAATACTTATAGGCATATTGCGCTTTATGAAGCACTAGGAGCACCTGTGCCGACTTTTGCTCATTTGCCTATGATCGTGAACGCGCAAGGGAAGCCTTATTCAAAGCGAGATGGGGATGCATTCGTTGGTGATTTTCAGGCGAATGGATTTTTAGGTGATGCGTTGTTTAATTATTTAGCGCTATTGGGGTGGTCTCCTGGAGATGATCGAGAAATTATGACGCGTGCTGAAATGGTGGAAGCTTTTGAGTTGGAGCGATGCCAATCATCAGCTGCACAGGTCGATTTGAAGAAGTTGATTTGGATGAACTATGAATATATAATGCGGGTATCGGAGCTTGATTTTCGTGCAGCAAGCGAAGCAGCTTTGAAACAAGCCGATATCATATTTAGCCAATCTCAATTGGATGCGGTTCTGCCCCTTATTCGGGAGCGAGTGAAAACTTATTCAGAAATTGCACCGCTCAGTCGCTTTCTGTTCGTTGATGATTATGAATATGACGAGAAGGCTTTGAAGAAAAAGTTGATCAAAGAGGGTGTGCCGGAGACGCTGGCGATGTTGCGTCAACTTCTTTTAGAGATTGATCCTTTTGAGGCTGCGCCATTGGAGTGCTTATTACATGACTATGTTGAGCAGAGCGGAAAAGGATTTGGTGAGGTGATGCCTCCTTTGCGGGTCTGTATTTCAGGCGAGCAGGGCGGCCCTGATTTGTGTCTGGTTCTCGAGGTGCTTGGCCGGAAAGAGGTTATTCGTCGGTTAGATCGAGCGGTTGCGAAATTTTTCAGAAATTAAGGTTGGTTCTGAATGCGATGCGCGGGGGTTTGAAAGCGTATGAACAGAAACTCTTTAAAATTTTCTTCCCAAGGTTGCATTTGAAGTGCGCGTGCCATGCAGAGTAGCCATGCATCACGTTCCGCTGAACCGATGGGGATATGGG
>MDSV01008360.1_pt1 | contig 14135 bp, 10 predicted proteins | sample 810851 | NCBI WGS metagenome assembly MDSV01 (sample SAMN05326640, study PRJNA326480) | marine metagenome | isolation source: seawater | place: Atlantic Ocean: North East | collected 2012 | reverse complement strand
GGCTCCCCGAGCTGGGCTCGAACCAGCGACCCAATGATTAACAGTCATTTGCTCTACCAACTGAGCTATCGGGGAATAATGTGATTATAACGTGTCGAAACTAAGCGTATAATATTTTTTCTAAAATAATGACAAAGAAATTCAATATAGTTTCGGATTATAAACCTGCTGGAGATCAACCAAAAGCAATAAGTGAAATTGTTGCAGGCATTAATGCTGGCCTTTTAAATCAAACCCTTCTTGGGGTAACTGGTTCAGGTAAGACATTCGCCATGGCTAATGTCATAGAAAAATTACAAAGACCAGCTATAGTTATGGCTCATAATAAAACGTTAGCAGCTCAACTTTACGGAGAATTTAAAGAATATTTTCCGAATAATGCTGTTGAATATTTTGTCTCCTATTACGATTACTATCAACCTGAAGCTTATGTTCCAACTACAGATATTTACATAGAAAAGGATGCTTCCATCAATGAACATATAGAACAAATGCGTTTATCCGCTACTAAAGCAATCATGGAAAGAAGAGATGTAATTATCGTCGCTTCAGTTTCAGCAATATATGGATTAGGAGATCCTAAGTCTTATCTCCAAATGGTACTTCACCTTGATAGAGGCGATGAAGTAGATCAGAGGACCCTATTAAGAAGGTTGGCAGAATTACAGTACCAAAGAAATGAAGTTGAATTTAAACGTTCTATGTACAGAGTAAGAGGGGATGTAATAGATGTATTTCCCGCTGATTCAGAAAAGGAAGCTTTGAGGATTGAGTTATTTGGAAACGAAATAGAGTCTTTAAAAATTTTTGACCCTTTAACAGGAGAAATAATTAAAGAAGTTCCGAGAATTACTATTTACCCTAAATCACATTACGTGACAGGACGTGAAAGAATCTTGCAAGCTATAGAATTTATAAAAGAAGAGCTGGTTGATAGATTAGCTTACTTGAAAAAAGAAAATAAATTAGTCGAAGCACAAAGATTGGAAGAAAGAACAAAGTATGACATTGAAATGTTGAAAGAATTAGGTTTTTGTTCTGGTATAGAGAATTATTCAAGATTTTTATCAGATCGACAACCCGGAGAAGCACCTCCAACTCTTTATGAATATCTGCCTGAAGATGCTTTAGTTTTTGTAGATGAGTCGCATGTTTCCTTGCCTCAATTAGGAGGCATGTATAGAGGAGATAGGTCTAGAAAACAGACGTTAGTTGATTATGGCTTTAGACTCCCAGTTGCCTTGGATAATAGACCATTAAGGTTCGATGAATGGGAAAAATTATCTGGGCAAAGAGTTTTTCTTTCAGCAACTCCATCAAAATACGAATTGGAAAATTCAGGAAATGTAGTTGAGTTGGTAGTAAGACCTACTGGTTTAACTGATCCAAGAATTGAGATAAGACCGGCTACTCATCAGGTTGATGATTTACAAGCCGAAATAACGAAATGCGTTGATAATGGAGATAGAGTATTAGTGACCGTGCTTACAAAAAGAATGGCAGAAGATTTAACGGAATACCTAGATGAGAACGGTACAAGAGTTAGGTATTTGCATTCAGATATAGAAACAGTTGAAAGGGTGGAGATAATTCGAGATTTAAGACTTGGAGCCTTCGATGTCTTAGTTGGTATAAATTTACTTAGAGAAGGCTTGGATATACCTGAAGTTGCTTTGGTGGCGGTCTTAGACGCTGACAAAGAAGGGTTCTTAAGATCTGAGAGTTCTTTAATTCAAACTATCGGCAGAGCGGCAAGGCATTTAAATGGTAAAGCTATTCTTTACGCAGATAAGAAGACTGGATCAATGGATAGAGCTATTAATGAAACTGACAGAAGACGAAAGATACAAGAAGAATTTAATCGGGTAAATTCCATTCAACCAAAAGGTATCAAAAAAGGCATTACTGATATCATGGAAGGCGCTCGTTCTATTAAAGGCAAGAACAAGTCAAAAAGAAAACTAGATAAGTTAAAAAATGTTGATTTTGAATCAATAGAAAATTTCAATGATCCAGATAAACTTAAGATAGAAATTACTCGCTTGGAAGATGCAATGTATAAGTATGCAAAAAATCTAGAGTTTGAAGAGGCAGCAGCTTATCGTGACAGGGTAGAAGACTTAAAATTAAAATTAATTAACAGCTAGCAAAACCATCTCCTTCTCCCTATTGAGAATGGAGAGGGTATGGTAATAAAGTTGGATTCTTTGGACATACACTAAGGCTTGAATATGCTTTTCAAATTCATTAGTCTCTTTGGCGTACCTTTCAGTTAGTATTTTAGGGAGGTAAGTAGAAACATCAGACCATAGATTAGGGTTTCCACCACTCTTCGATGTCAGTTCTCTAGTTAAATTTATATTTACGTAACCTAAATTGTAACTTGCAAGAGCCATCCATATTCTGTCTAGTTTAGGGATCTCTTTAGGAAGTCTATTTAAGTTCTTTTGAAAATAGTTAGCTCCTCCGAGTATACTTTGTTCGGCATTAGTTCTTTTTTTAATGCCCATTTCTTTTGCAGTCTTCTGGGTTAGCATCATCATACCTCTAACACCTGTAACTGATATGGCTTTAGGATTCCAATGAGATTCTTGATAACTGATGGCAGCTATTAAGGTCCAGTGAACATCTAAACTTTTAGAAGATTTTCTAAAGGCATTCTCGAATTGAGGGAGTCTTTTCTGGGTTCTTTCAAGAAAAATTGAGAGACCAACAGGATCATTTTCCCAGAGAGATTCAATTTCTTCAGAAAAAATGTTTACGTTTTGTTGAGAGTAGGAGGCTAAAACCGGAGCTTCCAAACCCAGCATGGCTAATAAGGCTATAAATGAAAATAAAGAATGTTTTAAGCTTTTTTTCAATTCTCCCCCCAAGAAGCAATCTTGGCATTTATTTTACTAAAAAACACAATTTTTACTACATGTAGTGTTAATTCTTATTCATAGACACTACATAAAGTGTTTACTTAGTTAATCCATTTATTACAATACTCCCTTCAACACTAATGAAGTCAGTAATTAAGGTCTCTTCAAAAGTAATAGCAATTAAGGGCTCTGCACGATTAACAGATTTCCGAATCGAATCTCTGAAAGAAAAATTTCAGTCTTCAACCTCTATAAATTTAATTGAACTTAATTGTAATGAAATTTATTTCGCCTGTTTAAATGATGCAAGTAAAATACAAGAGCATGATTCTTTGGATGAGTTATGTAATATTCTATCCGTTGAAGAATCTTGTGATTTTTTAGAAGAAGATCATTTATTGGTTATTCCTAGAAAAGGAACTATTTCTCCTTGGTCTTCTAAAGCTTCAGAAATATTACATAATTGCGGAATAAATTGGGTTGATAGGATAGAAAGAGGATTCTGCTTTCACTTTGGCAGTCAAAGATCAAAAAATAAGAAAGAACTCCTAAATCTAGGTAAGTTCCTTTCAGACAGAATGACGCAAGAAGTGATAGTTAGCATAGAAGAGGCTTCTGCTATTTTTTCCTCTCAAAACCCAGGATCTTTTAATGAAATTGATATATTTTCTTCAGGGTTAAAAAACCTTGAAGAGGCTAATTTAAATCTAGGTCTAGCATTAAATGAGGAAGAGATTCAGTATCTTTATAAAAATTATAAAGAAACAAATTCTAATCCTACAGATGCTGAATTAATGATGTTTGCTCAAGCGAATTCTGAGCACTGTAGGCATAAGATATTTAATGCTGATTGGAGTATTGATGGTAATCCTGTGCCAAATAGTTTATTTGGGATGATCAGAAATACACATAAAGTAAATCCTTCAGGCGTGTTGTCTGCTTACGAAGATAATGCTGCAATCTTAGAAGGTTATGAAGGCACTAGGTTTTATCCTAAAAATGGTAAATATCAAACATTTAAAGAAAGGAATCACCTGGTTATAAAAGTTGAAACACACAATCATCCAACCGCAATATCACCTTTTTCTGGTGCAGCGACAGGATCAGGTGGCGAAATAAGAGATGAAGGAGCTACAGGAGTGGGCGCAAAGCCTAAGGCTGGTTTAAGTGGTTTTACTGTTTCTAATTTAAGAATTCCAAACTTACTTGAGGTTTGGGAAAAGAATGAAGATTCTCCGGACAGAATAGCAACCCCATTAGAAATTATGATTGAGGCCCCTATTGGCTCAGCAGCTTTTAATAATGAATTTGGAAGGCCTAATATTCTAGGCTACTTTAGAACTTTTGAGATGGAACTTCTTCACGAAGGAAAGAATGTAAGATTTGGTTATCACAAGCCAATAATGCTTGCTGGCGGGTTAGGAAATATCAAAAGCGAACACGTTAATAAATCTGAAGTTCCTATAGGTTCCAAGCTAGTTGTTCTAGGCGGACCTGCGATGTTGATTGGTTTAGGGGGAGGGTCTGCCTCTTCTCTTTTATCAGGGAAAGGAAACACCGATTTAGATTTTGCTTCTGTGCAAAGAGAGAACCCTGAAATGGAAAGAAGATGCCAAGAAGTTTTAGATAGGTGTTGGCAAGAAGAAAAAAACAATCCTATATTATTCATTCACGATGTTGGGGCCGGGGGACTTTCAAACGCTATACCAGAGTTAGTTAAAGACAGTGGTCATGGAGGTTTTATAAATCTAAGGAATATACCAAATGCAGAACTAGGCATGAGCCCAATGGAAATATGGTGTAACGAATCTCAAGAAAGGTATGTCTTAGCTATTGCTGAAGAGTCAATACAAACCTTTACAAATTTTTGTCATAGAGAAAGATGTCCTTTTTCAATAGTTGGTGAGATAACAAAAGGTAATCAATTAGAAGTTTACGATGAACATTTTGATAATTATCCAATCAGTTTATCTTTGGATATTTTATTTGGAAAGCCTCCAAAAACTTCTAGATCTTTTTTTACTAAGAAAAAAGATTATGGCGAATTAAAAGTACCTGATAAAGATCTTGAAAGATTATTATTTCAAGTTTTAAGACATCCTACTGTAGCAAGTAAGAATTTCCTTATAACTATAGGAGATAGAACCGTAACAGGCTTAATTAATAGAGATCAACTTATTGGACCTTGGCAAGTTCCTGTATCAGATTATGCAATGACTAGGTCAGGCTTCGCAGGAGTTTCTGGAGAAGCAATGTCTATAGGAGAAAGAACTCCCGCAGCAATAATAAACCCAGCTGCTGCGGCAAGGATATCCGTAGCCGAAGCGGTTACAAATATATTACCTTCAGGAATTTCTAAATTATCTGATGTAAAGCTTTCGGCAAATTGGATGGGTTCACCTGAAAAGTTAGATGGTGATCAAGATCTTTATGAGGCTGTAGAAGCAATAGGAATGGAACTTTGTCCTGAATGGGAAATAGCTATCCCTGTAGGTAAAGATTCTCTCTCAATGTCTACTGAATGGATAGATAAAGGAAAGAATAAATCAGTAACTTCCCCACTTTCCTTAATCATTTCGGCTTTTACAGCAATTAGGGATATAAATTTAGCCGTCACACCTCAATTAGTTAATAAAGAATCAGAATTAATCCTAATAGATTTATCAAAAGGGAATTGTAGGCTAGGTTCAAGTATAGCCTCACAAGTAAATTCTTTATTTGGCGGAGATGTTCCTGATGTTGAATGCGTAAAAGAGATGCCATATTTCGTTGATACAATTCATGATTTATTAAAGAATAAAAAAATACTTTCATATCACGACAGGTCTGATGGTGGCCTGATCTCAACAGCTATAGAAATGGCTTTTGCTGGAAGATTAGGAATAGATATAAATCTTGATCTATTACCATCAAACTCAAAAGAGATATTGGCTGATTTATTTAATGAAGAACTTGGGGTCGTCATTCAAGTAGCTAAAGAAGACAAGGAAATAGTCATGAAAGCACTAGATTCTTGTTCGCTAAAAGAACATTCTTACCCTTTTGGAGTTTTGAATGTGGATAAAGATATTAAATTAATTTCTAAAGATAAAATCTTACATCAATGGCCTTTAAAGCAACTTTTGCAGGAATGGCATAAAGTAAGTTACGAAATACAGTCTTTAAGAGATAACCCAGAAACAGCTAAGTCAGAATACTTGTATGATATTGATGCAAAAAGAGGTGGAATAAAACCTTTTCTTTCTTTTAAGATTCCTTCAAATTTTTCTATTAATAAAATAAAGCCTAGATTAGCTATACTTAGAGAACAAGGCATAAACGGGCAAGTCGAGATGGCAGCTGCTTTCGATAGGGTTGGGTTTGATTGCTTAGATGTTCATATGACTGATCTAATATCTGGCGATTTTCATCTAAGAAATTTTCAAGGTCTTGTGGCTTGTGGAGGTTTTTCTTATGGAGATGTGCTTGGAGCCGGAGGGGGATGGGCTACTAATATTCTATATAACAATGCTCTTAGAGATCAATTCCAAGAATTCTTTTCGAATGAAGAGGTTTTTTCTTTAGGAATTTGTAATGGCTGCCAAACTTTATCTTTACTATCTAGTTTAATCCCAGGAACAAAAAATTGGCCTAGGTTTAAACGAAATAATTCTGAGAAATTTGAAGCTAGATTGAGTCAAGTTTTAATTCAAGAATCACCATCAATCTTCTTTAGGGATATGGCAGGATCTTTGATACCTATACCAGTAGCCCATGGTGAAGGAAAGGCTGAGTTGAGAAAAGAAGAATTGTCAGAATTAATTTCAGAAAGCCTTAACCCAATTGTCTATGCAGATGATGAAGGTAAGTCTACTGAAAGCTATCCTGAGAATCCTAATGGTTCGACTGGAGGTATAGCTGGACTTACAAATAAGTCAGGACGAGTAACTATTATGATGCCTCATCCTGAGAGAGCTTTTTTAGCTTCTCAATATTCTTGGCATCCAAATGATTGGGATGAATATGGACCATGGATAAAGTTTTTTGAAAATGCAAAAGATTTTGTTAATTAACTTTTCTAGTTGGCCTCTCAATGATTTGAGTTGTTAGAGGATATTCACCTTTTATAGAATCTTTAAAATATTTCTTTAAAGTAGTTGGAACAAAAGGAAAAGCTAATTCATCCCAAGGAATATCACTTTCGGTAAAAAATTTCACCTCAAGGCTTTCCGAAGTCTTTCTATAATCTTCATTTATTACTTTAGCCAAGTAAAGCATATAAACTTGATTAATTTGCGGTATGTTGAATATTGCGTAAAGACTTCCCATTTCTACATTTGTGCTAGTCTCTTCTTTGGTTTCTCTAAAGGCACCTTCTTCGATAGTTTCACCATTTTCAAGAAAACCAGCCGGTAAAGTCCATAAACCATACCTGGGTTGAATAGCTCTTTTACAAAGAAGGATTTTATTATCTTTAACCGGAACGGTACCAACTATAATTTTAGGATTAAAATAATGTATGGAATCGCACTTAGTGCAACAATCTCTTTCTAAGTTATCTCCTTCAGGAATTCTTTTTTCTACTTCAGATCCACAATCACTACAAAACTTCATTTATATCTCTTTATTTCGATTTAAGGCGCTAGAAGTATAAACTATCTACCTTAAACAGAATTAAATAAATAATGCTTAATAAGATCTCCAGTAAATTAAAGACATATGAAGGAAATCCTCCGGTAGAAGAGTTAAAGAAAGCAGCTGTTCTCATTGCAATAGTAGACTGTGATGACCCAGAATTAGTCTACACTTTAAGGTCTAACAAAGTAGGCTCTCATGGAGGCGAAGTATCTTTTCCAGGAGGAATGTATGAGAAAGATGACGCTTCTTTAGAGATAACTGCTTTAAGGGAATCTGAGGAAGAAACAGGGTTAAATAGAGAGCAAGTTCAGATCATAGGTTCTACTGATACAGTAGTTTCAAGATATAATGTAAGCGTAACTCCTTATGTGGGCATAGTTCCTCCTGATATTAAATTAAATAATGATTCTGAAGAGATAGAGACTTGCTTCAGAGTACCTATAAGCTTCCTACTTGAAGATAAAAGGTATAGAAATGACCAAATAAAAAAGAATGGAGTATCTTTTTTTATGCCTGCTTATAAGTTTGATTCTTTTATAATATGGGGATTGACTGCAATGATGACTGTAGATTTCTTGAATATCACATTAGATGCTGAAATAGATTTAAAAACGGAAGGGAATTAATTAGGAAAATAAATGTTATACAAATTAGGTAAAGATCAACCAATAACTGAAGATGATTATTATGTAGCAGAAAATGCAATAGTTCTAGGTAAGGTGAAACTCTGCAAAGATTCTAGTGTCTGGTTTGGAGCAATACTAAGAGGTGATACAGAAATGATAACGGTTGGAGAAAGAAGTAATATTCAAGATGGTTCAGTTTTACACACCGACATTGGGTTTCCTCTAAATATTGGCAAAGATGTAACAATTGGCCATAAAGTTATGCTACATGGCTGTAGTATTGGAGACGGAAGTCTTATTGGAATAAATTCTGTTGTTTTAAATGGAGCAAAAATAGGTAAGGGATGCCTAATAGGAGCCAATGCTTTAATAACTGAAGGTACAGAGATACCAGACGGATCCTTGGTTATGGGTTCTCCTGGTAAGATTAGAGGAGAATTAAACGACGATCAAAAAAAAGGGTTGATAATGTCAGCTCATCATTATGTCAATAACTCTAAACGTTTTAAGGACGAATTAGAAAAATTATAGGATAAATTTATGAAAACAGAAGAAATAGCTTATCAACATGAAGATAGTAATTATATTGGATTTGTTGCCTACCCTGAGAAAGATTTAGCACCTTTAGTGCTTATAGCTCCCTCATGGGCAGGCAGAGATTCTTTCGTAGAAAATAAAGCTAAAGAGCTCGCAGAACTAGGTTACGTGGCTATGGCTGTTGATATGTATGGAGAAGGAAGAGTTGGTTCAAGTACAGAAGAAAACCAGTCTTTAATGACACCCCTTGTTGAAAATAGAGATCAATTAAAGGGAATAATTAATTCAGCTTTGACTTGTGGCAAATCTCTAAATGGAGTGGATGTCGAAAAAGTAGCTGCTATTGGTTATTGCTTTGGAGGTTTAGTTGTCTTAGACCTTGCAAGATCTGGAACTGATGTTAATGGAGTGGTTAGTTTTCATGGTCTATTAATGGGGTCTGAAATAGCTCAAGAGGGAGTAAAGTCCAAGGTTTTAGTTTTACATGGAGAAAGAGATCCAATGGTACCTTTAGAGATGGTGAAAGATTTCCAAAATGAAATGACTGAAGCAAATGTAGACTGGCAATTACATAGTTATGGAAATACTTACCATGCATTTACAAATCCAGAAGCAAATGATGCTTCCTTAGGCACTCAATTTGATGAAGACTCAAATAACAGATCATGGGAGTCCATGAATAATTTTTTTGAAGAGATATTTTCGTAAATAAATGAAGAAAAATCTTACTACTAATGAAATAAGGAATATTTTCCTAGAGTTTTTCCAGGAAAAAGGTCATACGTTAGTAGAAAGTGCTTCTTTAGTTCCTGTTAATGACCCGTCTTTATTATTTATTAATGCAGGAATGGTCCCTTTTAAGGATTTGCTTCTAGGTGTTGAGAAAAGAGAATATACCAGAGCTACAAGTTCACAAAGATGTCTAAGGGTGGGCGGAAAGCACAACGATTTGGACAATGTTGGTTATACCGCAAGACACCATACTTTTTTTGAAATGTTAGGTAATTTTAGTTTCGGAGATTATTTTAAAGAAGAAGCAATAGCATTTGCTTGGGAACTTTTAACAAAGAGGTATGAATTACCTCCTGAAAAATTATGGATAACTGTCCATAAAGATGATGATGAATCTGAAAAAATATGGATAGAAAGTATAGGAATTGATCCTAAAAGAATCTCTAGATTAGATGATGATGAAAACTTTTGGACCATGGGTGATACAGGCCCTTGTGGACCATGCAGTGAAATTTATTATGACCATGGAGACCATATAGAAGGAGAGCCACCAACCATAGGAAGTGATCCTGGAGATAGGTTTATAGAAATTTGGAATTTAGTTTTTACTCAGTTTGATAGGTCTAAAGATGGCACTTTGAACCCTTTGCCTAATCCATGCGTTGATACAGGTATGGGTTTAGAAAGATTGGCTGCAGTGCTTCAAGAAGAACATAATAATTATGATATAGATATTTTTAGAAAGATAGTTAGCAAGGTAGCCGAACTTACTAAAGTAAATGACTTACAGAATCCTTCATTAAGAGTTATTGCGGATCATTTAAGAGCAAGTACTTTTTTAATAGCTGATGGAATTATTCCTAGCAACGAAGGAAAGGGTTATGTCCTAAGAAGAATAATAAGAAGGGCTTTAAGGCACGCAAATAAATTGGGCTTTAAAGGCACGTTACTGTCTTCGATGGTCCCAACTTTAATTGAAGAAATGGGCGATGCGCATCCTCTGCTTACTAAAGAATCTAAGATTATAGAAGCTAATTTATTGCAAGAAGAGAAGCAGTTCTCTGAAATACTTATTCAAGGGATGGCATTGTTGAAAAGCGAGATCGAAGAGTTAGATGGGCTAATTATACCTGGAGAAACTATATTTAAACTTTATGACACTTTTGGATTTCCTGTAGATATGACCGCAGATTTTGCTCGAGAGAATGATCTAGAGGTAGATTTAGTAGAATATGAAGAACTAATGCTTAAGCAAAAAGAAAGAGCAAGATCTTCAAGCTCTTTTAGCTCAGTTCTGCCTGAATCTTTATCTATCGAAGGCTCTACAGAATTTATAGGGTATGATCACACGAATTCAAATACTAAGATCCTAGAGTTAATAAATTCTTCAAAAGAAACAAAGAGCGATATATTAACAGAGGACGAAGAGGGCGTAGTTATACTTGAACAAACACCTTTTTATGCTGAATCAGGTGGCCAAATAGGCGATAAAGGAACAATAAGCGGTAAAGGCTTTAAGTTTGATGTTTTGGATACTTTAAAGATTGGAGATCACCACGGCCATTTCGGTATTGTAAAGGAAGGAGAGCTTAAAATAAATTCCAGAGTAAATGCTCATATAGATGAAGAGTTCAGAGAAAGAATTGTACCCAACCATTCCGCGACACATTTACTTCAAGCCGCTTTAAAACAAATCCTTGGAGACCATATAGAACAGAAAGGTTCTTTGGTTCAAGAAAATCGTCTACGTTTTGACTTTTCCCATTCTAAACCAATCAGCGAAGGAGAGATAAGAGACATCGAGGATTTAATTAATTTACAGATAGAAAAGAATAGTCAATCTGTTACTGAAATAATGACTATTGAACAAGCAACTGAGAAAGGTGCAATTGCTTTTTTCGGAGAAAAGTATGGTGAAGAAGTCAGGGTCCTTGATCTAGGAGAAGGTTTCTCAATTGAGTTATGTGGAGGGACGCATGTAAAGAGCACTGGTGAAATAGGCTTGATGAAAATTATAAGTGAGTCTGGTATATCAGCTGGAGTAAGAAGAATCGAAGCAGTCACTGGGATTGGATCAACTCTTCTTTTACAAGAGCTTGAACAGAAAATTACTACTATTTATGACGAACTATTAGTTGATCTTAAGCCCAATGATATAGATAAAAATAACTTAGATTTAATACGAAACCTTCAGTCTCAAATAAATGTAATAGCAAAAGAATTAAATACCTCTCAAGACCAGATTCTTAGAAAAATAAGTCAAATCAAAGAAGAAATCACTTCTCTAAAAGAAACATTAGGAGATAACTCAAAAATTAAATCCTCTTATCTAAATCCAATTGATTCTATTAAAGATCTTAAGAATTTAAGTAAATCTCTTAAAAATAAAAGTAAGAAGAAAGAATTTGAAGGATTAAGCTCTTCGGCATCAGACCTAATAGATAACTCAGTTAATGTGGCTGGTTACAACTTAATAACAAAAAGTTTTCAAAATACAGATTCTAATAGCCTAAGAGAGCTAGCCGATAGACTGCGAAGCAATACACCAAATACCATTGTTACTTTGATATCAGTAATTGAAGATAAAGTTCCTCTGATTGTTGCTTGCTCTAAAGAAGTTAATATTGATGCTAGAGAGATTATGAAACATTTAGTCAATCAACTTGGTGGAAGTGGAGGAGGTAGATCAGATTTTGCACAAGGAGGAGCTGATAGTTCCGAAGATCTAGAAATAGCTCTTGATTCTGTTGCTGATTTAGTTGTTTCTTTAACCAATCAGTAATATAGAATGCTTTCTTTTTTTCTAATCTAATGAGCAAACTAATTGTAAAGAAGTTCGGTGGCACGTCAGTTGCTAATGTCGAAAGAATTGAAGCTGTAGCTGATATTGTTGAGCAAACAATTCAAGAAGGTAACAGAGTTACGGTTGTTCTTTCAGCAATGGGCAATAACACTGATGATCTAATTAAGCTAGCTAAAGAAATTAATCCTGAACCAGATCTTAGAGAATACGATGCTCTCTTATCAACTGGTGAGCAAGTATCTGTCGCTCTTTTAGCTATGGCATTAATAAAGAGAGGTATTAAAGGAAAGTCTTATACAGCCTACCAATTAGGTATTAAAACTAATTCCAGTCATAGTCGAGCTAGAATACTAGGTGTTGATGTAGATAAAATAACAGAAGAGCTCAGAGCAAACGTAGTTCCTGTAATAACCGGTTTTCAAGGGATGAATGATTTTGGTGACATAACAACTCTAGGCAGAGGCGGCTCAGATACAACTGGAGTTGCTTTAGCGGTTGCTCTTAATGCAGATGAATGTCAGATTTATACTGATGTAGACGGAATTTTTACTACTGATCCCAGAGTTTATGATAAAGCAAAGCTTCTAAAGAATATCAGCTTTGAAGAAATGTTAGAGCTGTCTAGCGCAGGTGCCAAAGTTCTTCAGCTTCGTGCAGTAGAATATGCTAGTAAATTTAATATGCCTATTAGAGTGCTTTCTAGTTTTAAACATGGCAAAGGCACATTAGTTCAAGAGGAGAAAAATATTATGGAAAGACCAATTGTTTCGGGAATTAGTAGCATAGACACTGAAGCTAAACTAACTGTCAGGGGAGTGCCCGATATCCCTGGGGTTGCGGCTAAGATATTGGGTCCTATTAGTGATGCCGGTATTGATGTAGATGTTATTGTGCAGAATATAGGTGCAGATAATACAACTGATTTTACTTTCACAGTTGATAAATCTAATTCTTCTAAGGCAGAAAATATTCTAAAAGAAACCTCAAATTCTCTAGGAGGAGGCAAAGTCGAGGCAGATGATGATATTGCTAAAATAAGTATTGTAGGACGAGGTATGCGAGCAAACGCAGGAGTAGCGAGTAAGATGTTTCAGGCATTAGCCGATAATGAAATTAATATCTCCATGATCACAACTTCTGAGATAAAGATTTCAGTTGTTATAAAGAAAAGAGAAATGAAAGAGGCGATAAAAGCTCTTCATGATGCTTTTGATTTAGACAAAGAATTAGATAGCTAATGGAATTTTTTATTGATTTGTTAGGCCTTGAGCAGGGCGTACTCAGAGGTTTTGTTTTCGGTATAGTTCATGTAAGTATATTGATAATAGGTTACTACTCTGGTTGGAGTATAAATAGATTGCTCAAGAAAACTTCAAATGGTCATATAGCTGGCATCATTGGAGCTGTAATAGCTCATATTCTTGCAGACATTATCGCTTCTTTACTTGATCCAACTATGCGATCAGCCGCACTAGGAATATTATTAGGAGGGCTTCTACCTCTATTTTTTATACCTATTCTAGAAAAATATGTTACCAAGAGTGAAAAACACATCATGGTGGGTGATCACGAAGACATAGAAGAAGACTTAAGATCACATAAGCACTAATCTCTCTAAGATTTAATTTTTACAACTTTTATAAAAAAAGGTTGTAAATAAGAATCATTCTCATCTATAATGCGAATCGTTCTCATATTGAGAATGATTATTATTATTATTTATTTAAAGGTAAAACATGAAAAAGTTTATTTTAATAGCTCTTACATCTATTTCTATATCGCTATTTGCTAGCGAAGTAGAAATTGAAACGATAGAGATCATCGGATCTGTAGATGAAGTAGCTGGTTCAGCTACTGTAATAACTGAGGAAGATTTAGAGACTTATGAGTACACAGATATTCATAAAATTCTTTCCAATGTACCAGGAGTCAACTTTAGACCTGAAGAAGGCTACG
>MDSV01233379.1_pt1 | contig 14137 bp, 12 predicted proteins | sample 810851 | NCBI WGS metagenome assembly MDSV01 (sample SAMN05326640, study PRJNA326480) | marine metagenome | isolation source: seawater | place: Atlantic Ocean: North East | collected 2012 | reverse complement strand
TCAACAGCGTTAATTGATACTGGAAGTAGAATGGATGAAGTAATTTTTGAAGAATTTAAAGGAACAGGAAATAGTGAATTAATTTTAGATAGAAAAATTTCAGATAAAAGAATCTACCCAGCTATTGATATAACTAGGTCTGGAACTAGAAGAGAAGAATTGCTATTCAAAAATGACGATTTGCTTAAGATGAATGTTTTAAGAAAAATATTAAGTTCAATGGGAACTATGGATGCAATAGAATTTCTTCTTTCTAAATTGAAAACCACAAAAAATAATGCTGACTTTTTTGTTTCAATGAATAAACCAAGTTAACAATTTTCAAATTTTAATAATTTTTTCTTAAGGGAAATTCCTCCTTTTGCAGAAAACCCTCCCATAGTACCATCTGATCTAACTACCCTATGACAAGGGATGGCTAGTAAAATTTTATTTTGGCCGCATATTTTTCCAATATGTCGAGGAGATAATTTATTTTTTTTAGCTATTTCCCCATAAGTTTTTGTTTGACCAAATTTTATTTTCTTTAGTTCGTTCCATATTTTTTTTTGGACAAAATTGCCATCAACCTTAGTATTAATATTAAAAAATTTACTTTTTTTTGAGAAGTATTTTTTCAAATTTAATTTGAATTTCTTGAGATTTTTGCTTTTACCTATAGATTTATATTTACCGAATTTGACTTCTGTAATGACATTTTTTACCTCAAAAGCAGATATCCAGCCAAATTTAGTTTTTATTGAAATTTGCTTCACCATTTTTTATATAAATGTAACATAGATTATAAAATTAGCTATATAATTAAAATTATGGATAAAAAAAATGAATCTTTACAAAATGAATTTTTAAAAGTCTTAGAGTTTTATAAAAATAAAGATTATAAAAATGCTGAAATTTATTGTTATAAAATACTTAGCATAAATTCTTATCATTTTGACTCATTGATAATATTAGCAACTATTTCTGTTTTAAGTAGAAACTTTGAAAAAGCAAAAGAATTTTTGATTAAAGCTATTGATATACAACCTAACAACATAAGTGCAATTCATAATTTAGCTACATGCTATAAAGAAATGGGTAATACTGAGGAGGCAAAAAAATATTATAATAAAGTTTTGGAAATCAATCCTAAGCATACAAATTCTTACTATAATCTTGGGATAATTTTTTATCAAACGAAAGATCTAAAGCTTGCAAAAAAATATTTCCAAAAAACAATTGATATTCAAAAAAACTATGGACTTGCTTTTTTCAGTTTAGGAAACGTACATACTGATTTAAAGGAATATCATGAAGCCATAAGTTGTTACCAAAAAGCAATTGACATCAATCCAAAACTTGTTGGCGCTCATAATAACTTAGGTTTAATATATAGAACACTTAATGATTTTCAAAATGCATTAAATTCTTATAAAAAGGCGATTGAAATTCAACCTGATCACGGTGGCGCTTATCATAATTTAGCATTAGCGTATAAAGAATTAGGACAGTTCAATAATGCAATTAAATCTCATGAAGCAGCTATCAAATCTGAACCAACTAATTTAGCTCATTATTATTATTTAAGTGAACTAAAAAAAGATATTTTGGACTCTGAACTTAAAAAAAATATTAATAAAATTATAGTTACTAATAAATCACAAATAAACAATGCATATGGGAATTATCTATTAGCCAAATATGAAAGGAAATCAAAAAATTATGAAGAAGAATTAGAATTATTAAAAAAAGGACACAAAAGTTTTTTTGAAACTAGAAAGAATAAATTTAAGTTGGGTGTCAAATATTGTTTTGATGATGTAATAAAAATAAATCAAAATCTGGAAGTTAAAGTTTTAAATGGAAAAAAAGACTCAAAGATTAAACCAATTTTTATAGTAGGAGTTCCAAGATCAGGTTCAACGTTAATAGAGAAAATAATTGCATCAGGAAGCAAACCAATCTTAATAGGTGAAGAAACTGGGATATTTGAAAATTTTATAAATAAAAAAATACTAGAAAAACAATCATTAAATTTAGGTAGGTGTTCGGATATTAGAAATGAAATTAATTCTATTTATGAAAATAGAGGACTAATATCAAAAAAAAACAATTATACTTTTACAGATAAATCTTTAAATAATTTCTTTTATTTAAAATTTATAAAAGACATTTATCCTAACGCGAAAATAATAAATTGCAAAAGAGATGTAGTTTCTTCAATAATATCAATCTTTCAAAATAATTTAGCTGAACTAGCTTGGACACATGATTTAGAAAATATATTTAAGTATTTTGATAATTATTTTAAAATTATAGATGCTTATAATAATAAAAATCCCCAAACTATGTATCAAATTGAGCTCGAAGAATTAACAGAAAATCCCAAAGTAGAATCTAAAAAGTTAATGAAATTTTGTGATCTTCCTTGGGATGAAAAATGTTTGGAGTTTTATAAAAGAAAAGATTTGATATCAAAAACTGCTAGTAACGTGCAAATTAGAGAGTCAGTATACAAGCAGTCATCAAATAAATATTTACCATATAAAAAATTTATACAGGATTTGGGAAAAAAGTATTCTTGGTTTAAATAAATTATGACAATTTATGCTTTATCATCTGGATCAGGAATATCAGGAATAGCTGTAATAAGAGTTTCAGGGAAAAACACGTCTACTGTTATTAAAAAAATTACTGGAACGAAATTACCACCTCCAAAAATAGCAACACTCAGAAAGTTCAACAAAAATGGGGAAAAAAACATGATTGATGAAGGTATACTTATATGGTTTCCAGCTCCAAATAGCTACACAGGAGAAGATTTAGCAGAATTCCATGTACATGGTAGCAGAGCGGTGGTTCATGCAATGCAATTGGCCATATCGAAAATAAAAAATTGTCGTTTAGCAGAACCAGGTGAGTTTACTAAAAGAGCCTTTCAGAACGGAAGAATAAATTTATTAAAAGCTGAAAGTATTGCAGATTTAATTTCCGCAGAAACAGAAATACAGAGAAAGCAGGCACTTAAAATTATGCGAGGAAAATCATCAGATAAATTTAATTTGTGGAGAGAAAAGCTTTTAAAAATTTTATCTCATATCGAAGCAAAGATTGATTTTCCAGATGAAGATTTACCAAATAATATTCTTAAAGAAATACACAAAACATCAAATAAAATATTAAACGAAATTAAAAAAACTTTAGATGACCAAAAAGTTGGTGAAAGAATCAGGGAAGGTTTTAAAATAGCAATTGTAGGACCTCCCAATTCAGGGAAATCCAGTTTATTAAATTATTTATCTAGGAGAGATGTTGCAATAGTTTCAGAAACTGCTGGTACTACGCGAGACGTGATAGAAACACATTTAAATCTTGATGGTTATCCAGTTATAGCTTCTGATACAGCAGGAATTAGAAATTCTAAAAATGAAATAGAAAAAAAAGGAATAAAAATTGCCCTAAAAAGAGCGCAAGACGCAGATTTGAGGTTAATCATAGTTTCCGCTAAAAACGTTGAATTTAGCTCAGTTTTGAAGGGCCTTATGTCTAAAAATTCTATTTTGGTGATAAATAAATCTGATTTAATAAAAGGAAAGCTAAATAAAAATTTTAAGAAATATGAAAATATTTTAATTTCGCTAAAAAAAAATTCAAACTTAAATAAACTAATTTTAAAGATAAAAAGTAAATTAAAAAATAAATTTATATCAAGTGAAGATATTTTAATCACTAGGGAAAGACATAGACAAAATTTAATTAATTGTGTTCAACATTTAGAAAGGTTTAAAAATAAAAAATCAACAAGCGATTTTGATAAAGCTGCTGAAGATTTAAGATTAGCCACTAGAAATCTTGGGATGATAGTTGGAAAAGTTGATGTTGAGGAACTCTTAGGTAGTATTTTTAATGATTTTTGCATTGGAAAGTAGTTATCAAAAACAAGTAAAAGTCCAATATAATCAACGTTTTTCAACACTCTTATAATCTCTTTCCTTGAAAATAAAGCTATCACCTGTAAGTTAAATTTATGTACAAAGATTTAACATTTGATGTTGTAGTTATAGGTGGAGGCCATGCTGGTTGTGAAGCTGCTGCTGCATCAGCTAGAATGGGAGTTAACGTAGGCTTATTCACCCATAAAATTGAAACTATAGGAGAGATGTCTTGTAATCCAGCTATTGGAGGTTTAGGTAAAGGACATCTTGTAAAAGAGATAGACGCTCTAGATGGAGTAATGGGCGTAGTAGCAGATAAATCAGGTATTCAATATAGATTATTAAATAGAAGCAGGGGTCCAGCAGTAAGAGGTCCTAGAACCCAATCTGATCGAGCTCTTTACAAAAAATATATGCAACAATTGCTCCTAAGTTATTGTAATTTAAGGGTTTTTTCAGACCCTGTAATTGAGTTCATTTTTGTTAAAAATCAGATAGTCGGGTTTCATACCAAGTCAGGAAAAAAAGTAAATTGCAAAAAAATGATTCTGACAACAGGAACTTTTCTAAATGGATTGATTCATATTGGTAATGAAAGAACCCCTGCAGGTAGACATAATGAAAAACCATCAACAGGTTTAAGTGAACAGTTAGAAAAATTTAAAATGAAATTGGGAAGATTAAAAACTGGAACTCCACCAAGACTAGATGGATCAACTATAAATTTCGAAAATTTAGAAAAACAAGATGCAGACTCTGACCCAGAGTATTTTTCTTTTTTAACAAAAAAAACTTATAACAAACAAATTGCTTGTAGAGTTACTTATACAAATAAAAAAGTTCATGAAATTATTAAGAAGAATTTAAAAAAAAGTGCAATGTATTCAGGAAGCATAAAGGGTGTTGGCCCAAGATACTGCCCATCTATTGAAGACAAAATTGTAAAATTTTCTGATAAGATAAGACATCAAATTTTTTTAGAACCCGAAGGTCTTAATGACAATACGGTTTATCCAAATGGTATTTCAACATCTTTACCAGCTCAAGTGCAGGCTGAAATATTGAGTAAAATCAATGGTTTAGAGAAAACTCGGATAATAAGACCCGGATATGCTATTGAGTATGATTACGTTGATCCAAGGGAACTATATTCTACTTTGGAAACAAAAAAAATAAAATCACTTTACCTCGCTGGTCAAATAAATGGCACAACAGGATATGAAGAAGCAGCTGCACAAGGACTCATGGCAGGGATCAATGCTGCTTTAGCAATTCAAAAACAAGAGCCATTAATTTTAGATCGCGCCCAAGCTTATATCGGAGTTATGATAGACGATTTAATTACTAAAGGAGTTGCAGAACCTTATCGTATGTTCACTTCTCGTGCCGAATATAGATTAAGTCTAAGAGCAGATAATGCTGATGTACGTTTAACACAATTAGGAATTAATATTGGTTTAGTTCATCCTTACAGAGCAAAAATATATACGAAGAAAGTCAATAAAATCAATGAATTAAGTAATATTTTAAAAAGTCTCAAGATATCCCCTAATCACGCAGAGAAATATAATGTTAAAATTGCAAAAGATGGAGTAAAGAGGACAGCTTTAGAAATTCTTTCAAGAGAAAATGTTACTTTCAGTAAGCTTAGATCTATTTGGCAAAAAATACCAAGGGCCTCAAGAGAAGAAGAAGAGCAAATTGAAATAAATGCTCATTATTCTGGATATTTAAAAAAACAAAATGCAGATATAGTTGCCTTTAGGAAAGATGAGAATTTATTAATACCTTTGGATATGGATTATAGTAAATTGAGCGGTCTTTCTAATGAAGTTAAAGCTAAATTTAAGCTTATTAGACCAAAAACACTTGGTCAGGCATTGAGAATTGATGGGATTACTCCTGCTGCTGTATATATATTGCTTTCATTTGTTAAAAAACGGGATAAAAGTAGAAAAAGAGCATAAATGGATAGGAGTATCCAAATAAGCACATTTAGTAGAATTACTCAAGTTTCACGTGAAACAATTGTAAGTTTAAATAAATATGAAAAAGCTTTAATAAAAGCAAATACAAACGTAAATCTAATAGGAAAATCAACAATACCACAAATATGGACTAGACATTTTCTAGATAGTGCGCAAGTAGTTGATTTAATTGACGAAAATCAAAAAACTGTGGTAGATATTGGTTCTGGAGCAGGTTTTCCCGGTTTGGTCATCTCAATTATTGCAAAAGATAGAAAATCTTCATTAAAAATTAAACTAATTGAAAAAAGTCCAAAGAAAATAATTTTTTTAAAAAAAATAATAAAGGAATTAAAATTAAATACTGAAGTTTATAATGAAAATGTAAATGAAAAAAATTTTAGATTTGTTGATGATTTTTTTATAGCTAGAGCCTTCAAGCCTTTACCAATAATTTTAGAACTTATACACAAAAAAGCAAAAAATTTTAAAAAAGCCATTATTTTTATGGGAAAAACTGGTCATCAAGAGTTACTTCGAGCTTCAAAAAGTTGGGATATTAAGTATAAGCAAACTAAGAGTATAACAAGCAATGATTCGACAATATTGGAAATAAAAGAACTTAAAAAAAAAATTGAATAACAGTCAAATTATATCAGTAATAAATCAAAAGGGAGGCGTTGGTAAAACTACGACTGTTATTAATTTAGCAACAGCCCTATCCTATAAAAATAAAAAAATTTTAGTAATAGATCTAGATCCACAAGGTAACGCTACAACTGGATTTGGATTATCAAATGGTGAAAATGCTAAGACTATTTATGATGTGCTTAATGGACAATCTAATTTTGAAGATGTTATTAAAGATACTAAAATAGATAATTTAAAAATCGTATCATCAAATGTAGATTTATCTGGGCTTGAAGTAGAGACTGCTAACGAAGGAAGAAGAGCTTTTTTACTTAAAGATAAAATAGAAAAATTCATAAATAGTGAAAAAAATATTTATTCTTATATTTTTATAGACTGCCCCCCTTCATTAAATCTTCTGACAGTAATGGCATTGGTAACTGCTAAATCTTTAATAGTCCCACTTCAAGCTGAGTTTTTTGCATTAGAAGGATTAAGTCAATTAATAAAAACAATAGATAGAGTTAAGGAAAAACTTAACCCTGAACTTAATATAAGAGGTGTACTTTTAACAATGTTTGATAAGCGAAATAAATTGTCATCAGAAGTTGATGCAGAAGCAAGAAAATTTTTTAGTAATAAAGTTTATAAAACAGTTATACCAAGAAATGTTAGGCTATCAGAAGCGCCCTCTCATGGAGCTCCAGTTTTAGTTTATGATAAAAACTGCTCAGGTAGTAAGTCGTATATTAGTTTTGCTGAAGAATTTTTGAGTCAAGAAAGTATAATGGAAAGTGCTGCATAATGATTGAGAGTACTATAAAAAAAGGTTTGGGAAGAGGCTTATCATCTTTGTTAGGCGAAGCAAAAAAGTTTGAAAATACCAAATTAAGTATAAAAGATTTATCAAGAAATAAATTTCAACCAAGAAAACATTTTAGCAAGGAGAGCCTTGAAGAATTATCTAATTCTATAAAAGAAAGAGGTGTTATTCAGCCTATTCTAGTTCGTCCAGACAAAAATTCAAATGGCAAATATGAAATTATAGCTGGAGAGAGAAGATGGATTGCTTCTCAAAATGCTGGATTACATGAAGTCCCAGTTATTATTTTTGATATAGATGATGTTAAGTCACTAGAGTTTGCGATTGTTGAAAATGTTCAAAGACAAAATTTAAATCCAATTGAAGAAGCGCAGGGTTACAAAAGATTAATTGACCAGTTTAATTACAACCATGATAAATTATCTCAATTTATTGGTAAAAGCAGAAGTTATATTGCTAATTCATTAAGGATATTGTCACTATCTGATGAAATATTATCAATGATAGAAAAAGGACATCTGTCAGTGGGTCATGCGCGAACACTGATTGGTCTAAATAATTCATTAATTTTAGCAAAAAAAATTATTGAAAGAAAATTATCTGTTCGACAAGCTGAGCAATTAACTAAACAATTTAAGGATAAAAAATTTAAATTGGTAAATAAAAAGGATCCAAACATATTGGATTTACAAAAAACTTTGGAAGATAAAATTGGCTTAAATGTTTCAATTAATAATAAAAAAAATAATACAGGGACAATTTCTTTTGAATACAGAAATTTAGATCAATTAGATAAAATCATTAATATTATAAAGAATAATTATTAGCTTTTTTACATATTTTAGAAAAAAAACTAAAAAAAATACTGTTTGATATTTGTGGGTTTTTTTTGCACATAAATTCAGTATTATTAATATCCTCAATTATTTTTTTTAAGTCATTTAATTTCCAAATAGATAGTTGTTTTTTAATAATTGGCTTTTCTTTCCAAAAAATTGGTGGTTTACAAACATTAATTAAATTATCTAAACTATTAGTTTCAGTTTCTTGTTCCTTGATTTTTAATAAACGGTGTATTTTGCTGCTTAAAATTCTCAATAGTAATACTTGATTTACTGTGTTCGTATACAATTCCGATATAATTTTTTTATATTGGAGAAGATTTCCTGATAAACACTCATTTACCATGATATCAGATTTATAGTCTCCCGAAAAATTAATTAAAGACTCAATTTCATTAAACTCAATTTTTTTTTTATTAAATGAATAAGATATAATCTTTTCAATTTCATTTCTTAGATTATTACGATCTGCATTTGATTTTTCAATTAATAAATTAATTGATTCTCTTGATAAAATAATTTTATTTTTTTCCAGTTCTAACTGCGCAATATTTAATAAATCTTTTTCACTATCTAGATAACAGGGAATACAAATAGTTTCGCTTTCTTTTTCAAATAAATTTCTTAATTTAGATTTTTTTTCTAAAATATCTGAAAAAAAAATTAAAAATATATCATTAGAATATTTATGAAGAGATCCTTCAATTTTTTTTACAATTTTATCTGATGCATCATAAATAGTTACTATTTTTTTTTTGCTAAATAATGATCCCGAATATAACAAATTTATAAACGAACTTTCGTCCTTAATAATATCACTTTCATAAAAAGATAAGGTTTCAATATCATTTTCTAGTTCGTTTACAGCTTTCGTAATAAAATTTTTTATATCTTTTTTTAATCCCAAGTTTTCTCCATACAATAAAAAAAAATTACTTTTTAACAAACTTTTTTTATTTTTTTTTATTTCAAAACTTTTTAATATCATTGGGATGAATAAATATTTGATATTTTAAGTATTATATTTTGATAAGTTTTATTAACTAGATTTGCAGTATTTATATTTTCAAGCTTTACTGTTTCTGAATGTTGTTCCTGAGTATCATAGGAAGCAGAGTAATTGTAGTTTTGATTTAATATTTCTTTATTAGTAAGAAAGTCATTCATGACTATTACAGTTTTCAAATTAATTTTATATTCTAAAATTTTTCCAGCATTATTTTTAACTGTAGGAATTTTTTCCCTAGATACTTCAATTGTTAAAGTTACACTTTGCAAAGAAGGATCGTCCGCATTTAGTCCTGAAGAATTATACAGCTTAGAATAAATAATTTTTCCTAACCTTTTTTCACCTTTTATTTGATAATCTTCAATTTTAAATTTAAGTTTAGATGAAGCAAATATAGGTTTATATCCCGAGCAGTTGCTAGTATGTAAGAATAAAATAATAGAGATAATGCAATAAATTAATTTTTTCATTTTTTAGTTATAAAGTTTACAAGTTTATTTTTAATATAAATATTTTTAATAATCTCAGTATTTCCAATATGTTTTACTACATTATCAATTTCTTTTGATTTTTTTATAACAATTTGTTCTTTCGAATCTGTAGGCATTTCTATTATGCCTCTCTTTTTTCCATTAACTTGTATTACTATTTTAGAATTTTTTTCCTCTAGTAATTTAAGATCATATTTAGGCCAATAAAATTTTTTGCTTAGTTTTTCACAACACTCGTGTGCAAGATGTGGTGTAAGTGGTAATAGAAGCATTATTATTTTTTCCCATTCATTTCTTAGTGTATCTTTGGATGATTTATCATTATTTACGTGTTCATAAAATATATTGTATATTTCGTGCAGATTAGCAATAACAACATTATATTGAAAATTATTTAAATTTTTAGTCACATTATATACCGTTCTATTAACAGCTTTTTTAAGATAGATATCAGAATTTGAGGAAGAAGATTCCTTTTTATTCAAGATATCATAATTTAATTTCCAAATTTTTTGTATAAATTTAAAAGATGCTGACACACCTTCTTGTGACCATTGAACATCTCTTTCAGGTGGACTATCTGACAACATAAACCATCTTATCGAGTCAGCTCCATATATTTTTATCATTTCTTCGGGATCTATTGTATTTTTCTTAGATTTTGACATCGACTCAGATGGCCCAACTATTACTTTTTTTTTGTCTTTTTTAGTTATCAAATTACCATCAGAATTTTTTTCTATTTCATCTGGGTATAACCATTTATTATTCTCGTTTTTGTAAGTTTCATGACAAACCATACCTTGTGTAAATAAGCTTTCGAATGGTTCAGAATAATTAAATTTTTTGTTTTTAAATGCTAATGCTTTCATAAAAAATCTTGAATAAAGAAGATGTAAAATTGCATGTTCCACACCTCCTATATATTGATCTACGGGCATCCAATAATTAATATCCTCAATTTCATATCCATATTTTTTATATTTTGGTGAGCAAAATCTTAAGAAATACCAAGAAGAATCTACAAAAGTATCAAGCGTGTCTGTTTCTCTTATAACTTTTTCTCCATTTTCAAGTTTAGCAAATTTCCACGTAGGATGATTTGCCAGAGGATTTCCTTTTGTATTCAAATCAACTTTGTCAGGTAATAAAATAGGAAGATCTTTTTTTTCAACTGGTAACGCTTCACCTTTTTGATTGTATACTATTGGAATGGGGCAGCCCCAATATCTCTGTCTCGAAACACCCCAATCCTTAAGCCTGAATGTAATTTTTCTTTCTCCCAATTTTTTTTTTGTTATTACTTCTATTGCTTTATTTATAGCTTTATCGACTGTTAAATTATTTAAAAAATCTGAGTTAAATAATATCCCATTTTCAGTATATGCCTCATTATCAATTTTAAATTTTTCAGGATTAGAATCTTTAGGTCTAACAACAGGCAAAACGTTAAGTTTATATTTTTTAGCAAAATCCAAATCTCTTTGATCGTGAGCTGGACATCCAAATATAGCTCCAGTTCCATAATCCATTAGAACAAAATTAGCTATGAAAATTGGTAGTTTTATATCTTTCTTGAATGGATGTTGAGCAAATAATTTTGTATTGAAACCAATTTTTTCAGCAATTGCTAAAGCTTCTTCCGTTGTTCCAGACTTTGAACATTCTAACTTAAAATTTTGAAAATTTTTATCATTTTCAAAATTTTTAGCTATTGGATGGTCAATTGAAAGTGCAACGAATGATGCTCCAAATATTGTATCTGGCCTTGTTGTAAAGACCTTTATTTCGTTATCGTCACTTTTTTCTTGAATTTTAAAATTAATTTCACACCCGAAGGACTTTCCTATCCAATTCTTTTGCATAAGTTTAACTTTATCAGGCCAGTTTTTTAATTTTTCTAACTCATCTAATAATTCTTGAGAAAACTTCTTAATATTAAAAAACCATTGTGAAAGTTTTTTTCTTTCAACTGCAACACCTGAACGCCAACCTTTTCCATCAATTACCTGTTCATTAGCTAAAACTGTTTGTTCAGCCGGATCCCAATTTACATAAGTATCTTTTTTATAAACAAGTTTTTTTTTAAATAATTCGATAAAAAATTCCTGTTGATGCTTATAATAGTCAGGTTCACAAGTAGATATTTCTCGATCCCAATCTAAAGCTAAACCTAAAAGCTTTAGTTGTTTTTTCATAGTCTCAATATTTTTTTTAGTCCATTCTTTTGGGTGAAGTTTATTTTCTCTTGCAGCATTTTCAGCGGGCAAACCAAATGAATCCCAACCCATTGGATGCAAAACATTATAACCTAAGAGTTTTTTATATCGGGCTAAAGCATCTCCAATAGTATAATTTCTTACATGACCCATATGAATTTTGCCAGATGGATATGGGAACATTTCTAAGCAGTAAAATTTTTTTTTATTTTTGTCTAAAGTAGCAGTATCAGTTTTTTTTGAAGACCAAATATTTTGCCATTTTTCTTCAACATCTTTTATATTGTATCTTTCCATAATAGCTATTTAAAATCTCGTAGGATACTAACTATTTTAACTCTGATCTCTTAAATTTTTTCTTCGTTTTACTGTATTCTTTTTCAAAAAGAATAGCTTTCTTTAAAATAGCTACTTGTAATTCTTGCTCTATAGTCGATGAAATTTTTGTGATTTTACAATTTTGATCTAACGTACATCTTTTTTTGTGAACGATAATTCTAATCCCGTCTGACCTTATTTCATTCGTTAAAAATCTAACTGTAATTTTAATTGATTCATCTAATGATGTTCCTTCGTTGTACCAATCTGTTGTTATGATTCCTCCAGAATAGTCAACATTTGCAAGAGGCAAAAAATCAAGAATTTCTAATGTTGCTCTCCACATTGGGTTTGAGCTAGCGAACTGGTAACTTGTTCCTCCGCTTCCACCTTTCATCATTTTACCGATTGACATTCCTTTTCCTTCTTCTAAATTTTTCTTAACTCTTTCCCCTGAATTAGGAGATACTTTTCGTGCATCGGAAGGTGCATAAATTCCGCATGAACTTAAAAAGCTTAAAATAATTAAAACGCTAAACGGAAACGCAATTTTTTTTATGATTTTATTTAATAATCTCATTATATGTATATTTATTACATTAATTTTCATTTGAAAATGACTATAAAAATAGAAAAAGCTAGCAAATAAGCCATTTTTTATCTTGAAAATATTTGTTGTATAAATGCAACATTAATTAAAAATATTGATATTTAAAGGTTAATTTAATTTATTTCGATATTTATAGTGATATTTTGTCATCATTCATATGAACAATAAATTAACAAAGGAGTTAATAATGAATAAATTAAGCAAACTAGGAGTATCTGCATTGTGTGGATCTCTAGCTGCAGTGTCTGCTGCTAACGCAGGAGACTTGACAGCCACTGGTGGTGCGCATCTTACGTATTTATCGCAAGAAGCAGCAACTACTGGTAACCCTATTGGTATGGCATCTGCCGTATCTTTTATAGGTGAAGGTGAGTTAGATAATGGTTGGAATGTGAAATTGACAATCGTAGGAAATGATGCGGGTGCATATTCAGCTTCTAACATTAACATCACTCTTCCTGGCATGGGTAGCGTTGTAATTAACCAAGGTAACTCAGGTACAGGAATAGCACGTATGGACGACATGACACCAAGCGTTTGGGAAGAAGCAGACGGTGCTGGTATTAGTGGCGGTATCGACAAAGTTCTTGGAGTTAACGGCGGTACTACTATCGAAGTTACACCAAGCGAAGTTATGCCTGCTGGTTTAACAGCTCGTTTTGCATACAGTAAAGATGCAGACGGTGGAAACGTAAATGATAAAGCTGCTGGTGGAGCATCTGGTGCATTAGCAAGTGGTTGGGACGCAACTGTAGTTGCAAGTTCGGACTTAACTGGTGTTGACGGTTTAACACTATATGCTGGTATGTCAGAAATAGAACAATTCCAAAATGGTTCTGCTATCAACGGCGACAAAAGTGAATTAACTTACGGCTTTAAATATGCTGCAGGTGGTTTCACATTTGGAGCTCAAATGTCTGACGAGGAAACTGGTCAAACATCAGTAACTGATTACGAAAACACAATGTACTCAGTAACGTTTAACGTAAACGATAATCTATCAATCGGTTACAACCACGTAGAATCTGACCAAGTGGATGGCTCGACTGTTACGACAGAAGCTGATTCAATTCAGGCGGCATACACAATGGGTGGAGCAACTTTGAGAATAGCTGAAGTTAATATAGAGAACCCTCTATATGACGGAACAGCTGCTGACAAAGATGGCCACGTATTATCGTTAGGTTTAGCGTTTTAAATTAAAGAAAGGCAAAAAGTAAATTATGAATAAATTAACTAAAGTTGGTTGTTCAGCTCTTTGTGGATCTTTAGCTGCAATTTCAGCTGCTAACGCAGGTGATCTTTCAGTAACAG
>MDSV01109783.1_pt1 | contig 14141 bp, 14 predicted proteins | sample 810851 | NCBI WGS metagenome assembly MDSV01 (sample SAMN05326640, study PRJNA326480) | marine metagenome | isolation source: seawater | place: Atlantic Ocean: North East | collected 2012 | reverse complement strand
TTATCTTCGACATATTACCATATGCGGGGAAGGGTCTTAGCCGTTTGAAGGCATTGGCTAACTCAATTTTAGATTATGTCGTGCGCTTCTGCCTATTCCGTGTGCAAAATACGCGGCCCCTGCACCCGCAGCAATTGCCATTACCGAGGTAAAAATCTCCTCAGATGGTCCAGATGAAAACATATCAGTAGATAAGAAATCAAAGAAACCCTTGCCGAACGCTTCGCCAGCCACTCCAGTCAGTAGATAAGTTCCTACTACTGCACCCGCGCCAACGATGGCTGCTTGCTTAGCGCCCACTTTGCCATCCTTGATTGACTTCTGCGAGCCAGTAGGTTTCGAGTTCGCGGCCCCAACCAATGCTCCGGCCACTGCGGCCACGAATAGTGGGCTGTAAATTGCCTGGGATATAGTGAAGCCCATCTTTGAAACCGAACCTAGTGGTTGCAGTGTTGGATCTGTGACTCCCCTTTGCATGGCATTGACTCTTCTCATTCGAGAGGCATGGGATTCTCCCTTGAGCTGATTACCTAGTAAGTGGTAGTTGGCCTCATTGACGGCTGATACGGGTTGCATTACAAAGACCACCCTTTGATTCCGTCCGTGCCAATCGGAGTATCGACAACGACGCGGTAAAATGGTGCAACACCCGCTTTGAGCGAGCGTCGAAGAAACTTGACTACTCTCCCATCGATTTCTTCTTTCGTCATTCCATTCTCTGCACGAAGGCTGAGGATGGCTGGATCGTCAATTGAAATCTGAGGAAGTTGCTGAACAGAATCTACACCGGAAAGTCCTCTTTCACCTTCCATGTTTTCTGGCACGAGGTAATAGGTAGGCATCATAGAATGCTGTCCGAGTCGTGCGCTCATGGTAGGCCGAGCAGGGCTTCGGGTTTAGCGTTTGCTCATTCCTTGTTCTTTAGGACTGCTACTAACTCTAGTAGTTGTGCCCATGTCGAATCTACGACATTAGGGGCGCACTCTGTCTGTATGACACCAGGGTTTCCGTCAGCATCCGAGAAGGTATGACTTAGCTTTATTGGGGGGGCTCTCATAGAAACTCTCAGGCATCATTGTCGTATAAACTCGCCCCTACTACCACCATTTCTTCTTTTTCGATTTTTTCTTTGTTCGAGAGTTCTTCTTCAGGGGATTTTCGTCTTGAGTGGCTTCACCAACTGCCTCCTTATTTGTCCAGGTGTAGAACTTTTGCATGATCTCAGTCCTTTCTAACGGTCTAACGCCGTAGCCCATGGCATCCCACCCATCATCAAGACAGGGGAAGTTCTGTATTCGGAAGATTGCAGATAATCGCAGACAGTTCTCAGCATGTTCTTTGGCTCTCGCCATACTCTCTTCATCACTAGCAGAGAATATCGCTTCCTGTGCTGCTTTGAAATCGTATTCTGGAGGGAGCTTCAGATTGACCTTAGCCCTATTCGTGATTACATCAACGCCTTCGTAAAAATGTCCACTTCCACAAGAAGGACAGGAAATCATCATGTTATGCACCATACCTCGCATAGACTTGTTGGGCACAGTCAGGAAGTTGTATTCCAGGTCGGCTTCACAGAACGGACATGGAGGTGGTTGTGTAGTGGAGTCCGGACGCAAGTCTTTCAGAAGCCGAGGCCAAACCTCGTTCTCGATAATCTCCTTGCAGATCGGACAATGAGCATCCCACTCATCAACATTCAACCTGGTATCGCTCATACAATCTCGCCTCTCATCCAATTACTGAACATTTCACGCTCTATTCTAGCAATAGTGAAAACAGTCCCACACACCATGAAGACATCTGTTCCCTCGTCGTGCTCTGTCCATGCGGAAATATACTTCCGTGTGAACTCAGTCATCCCACTCGTTGTTCTAAACTTCAACTACTCTTCACCTCCTGGTTCCTCTTACAATGTTAGTGGCTCTGCAATAATCTATCAATTTATCATTACGCCATTTGAGACTCCCTCTAGCCCAACTTGTAGGTGCTTCATCAGGAATAAGTTGTGAATGGGTGTCGTTGTGGTTGCTACCCTTGTCACACCGTACAAGAAGCGTGGGTTCCCAAGCCATTGCAGATCCAGACATCTTTAGTCTATGGCCGAAGTCTATGTCTTCCATGCCATAGACTCCATCGAACGCCTCGTCATAGCCATTGATTTTCTCCCATGCCTTCTTGGTGAATGCAGTGTGCAAACCCCACCAAGCCATCCAAATGGTATAGTCATCAGGACTTACAATTCCGCCTTCATTGGTAACTCTTCCATCAGTAACCTTCCATTCTCCGTCATCGCCACTCTCCAGATAAGAACCCGCAGCCGCATCGAATCCGGCACGATACAGGTCGAAGTGCCGTTGTACTGTATCAGGCTCAAGGAAAGTCAAGTCATCAATGCTCAAGATCCATTCGCCCATTGCTCCACTGACACAAGCATTCCTCGCCCCTGCTGGACATGGGCCAGGTTGATTCGGTATGTCTCTGACATACTGGTAGTTCAAACCCGATTCGTCTAGAAGTGCAAGTACGGCTTCTTCCCTTTCTTCCCAAAGCCTGTCTCCATATATCAGTTCGAAATCAGATTTAGGAAAGGTCTGCTTGTGTAGGGATTCTATTAGTCTCCCCAGTCCTGGTTTCTTTCTCGCTGTTATGCAAATAATACTAACTTTCATCTCTACGCCTCCTCAAAATCCTAATCTGATATACTGAAATCAAACCTTCAATCATCAAGCAAAAACCAGCCAGAGACCAAAAGAGGTCGGGATGTATGTTGGTGATACCTAGGTAATTGAACATAGGTAGGACGACCAAGAGGAATCCACTGAATAAAATCCACTCAAAGCGGAGCAGGGCATCTCTGAGGTCATCAAAATCCACTACTCCATCATCATTAATGTCTAACAGGGATTTGCCATCTCGGTCTCTATTCAAAAAATCACGAAGATCGTTAATCATCTGCTGTTCTGCAGCAAGGTCTTCATCCAATTCAGGGTCATTCAAGACTTTCACCTCCCATGCTATCTATCTCATCTATCATTTTGCCTCGAAGATATTCCTTGATTTCCTCTGGAGGAGGGGGTGTCGGCAAATCATCCTTCAAATCGTCTGCTAGATTTGAAAGCTCATCCATTTCAGAACCCGTTGAAGATTCAAGGGCAACATGAGACATGAAATCAATTGGTTCTCCTGTTATGCCAGCGAAAGCACCCGTGGATTGGCTCGAATAGATTCCCCACAAGGAGCATACTTTGTCGTATGCGCGAGCATGACGAGTGGCTACCTTGTCCCATGAAAGCCTATCTGCCAATTCACGAACAGAATAGCACATCCTTTCGTATCTACTGGAATCTCTCACTTTAGTGAGAACGGCATCAACTATCGCGTCTTTCAATGACTCTACATCTCCCTGTGCAACTTTCCACCCATGCAAACCGCCCACTAAATCCCTCAGTCTGCCCTCGTCGCTAACGATTAGGGGCTTTCCGGCTGAGAGGGTACGGAATACTGCGCCAGATGAACTAGAGATAGCACTTCCAGTCAATAACTCACCCTCATAAGGAAATGCCAGGAAGTCGGTTGCATGGCAGTGCAAATCCAAATCCTCTTCTGAAAGAAGCTCAGGAATGAAGTGAACCTGCTCCGATTGTGACGCAATCGCATGGCACTCATTGAGCAATTGGGGATGAGTGGGGTACTGGGGATGAGCCCCTCCGTAGGCTATAAGTTCGAAATATGGTGCTTCTTCCGCAGCCATGACGGCTGCTTTCAAAAGTGTATGAACGCCCTTTCCACCACTAAGGAACCCGTATGTGAATATCATGGGCGCGTTTTTGGCAACCTTGATGATTGACCTTGCTTCGGGATTGGGCTCCATTGTCAGAATGCCATGATCGATATGCGTCACGCCATTCATGCATTGATTGGCGATTATGGGGACTTTCGACCTATTGTGAAGAATGTGCAAATCACAAACAGAATCGTACATCATAAACTCGGATAGTGCTCGCTGATTTGCAGGGAAATCAGGAGTGTGCCAGGTGATTACTCGACCTCCAGAAGAAGATGCCAACAGTCTTTGGAGCGCACCTGAAGACTCTCCAATCATAGTCCATTCATGCTGTGCATGAATAACATCAGGGTTTATCCGTTCTAGTATTTCTTCGGCTAGAACCCACTGCGGGGCAGTTCTTAGCCAGCATCGATAAACCTCTACGCCCTTACTATCTTCTTCTATGGCCTCACTAACAGGGTGATCTGGCGTAGGTTCTGCTAAGACGCTTACTCTATACCCTGCGTCTATTAGTGAATGAGCAAGCATCCTAGTGTAAGTTGCTATGCCACAATCAGTGTCATAGGTCGATACAAAGCAGATATGAGCAACGGTCTTATTCGGTTTTCGAATAGTTATCCTTGGTGCTTTCAAAGAATCGGCTATATTTTCCAAAGCAGGTTTGATTTCAGTTTTGTAAATCACATCGTAAGACCAGTTGTTAGCCCAATCGGTGACAACTTGCTGCCTACTTCTCCAAAGGACCTGGCCTTCTTCCTGGTCTCTCCACTCATCGTACAACAATCTAAGCTTCTTAGCAACAGAATCAATATCAACTTGCCCGTAACTTATCCCGTTGTGAGTCCTGTACGAAGAAACATCGATGATTAAATCTTCACAGGCATTCAAATCAGCCATAGGTCCAAAGTTAGAATTGACAATTGGCGTTCCAAGCGCCTGTGCCTCAATTTGAAAGATGCCGAAACCCTCTTGGCTACTGCAATGAAGCAAAACATCTACTCCTTTCAGCAATCTTGCCATCTGAGTGTTGCTCAAGCCCAGCAAAGATAACGAATCTGGAACAGTAATCACCATCGAATCAGGGATTCCTAACTGCTTGTAAATTGACGCATCGTGCCCTTGAGGGTGATCTGGTTTACCTTTGAGGTATAATTTGACATACTCTCTCTCCTCAACAGGCAAACCCTCAACGAATCTTCTGAATCCCGCGAGGTTAATCTCGGGCTCTTTCCTTACAGACATGTCTCCGAAGAAACCAACGACGAATGCATTGTCGCCCCTCGGCAATTGAACTCTTGACTTAGAGCGCAAATCGGCCCATCTTGACCTGATAGCGCGGACGGACTGTCCCTCTACCGCACTTCTTAGTTCTGGATCATATCCATGAGGGAGTAAAAGAGGAACCATGCCAGTATGCTCTTGAATGACTCGAGCGCCGTGTTGTGACATGGCGGCAACATGTCTGAAAGAACTCAATTCCATTACTTCTCGAGGCATTAGTGCATCGCCATCCACTGGGCATATGATGAGGGAATTAGGCATGTATGAACCTAAACCATTCCACTTCCAAATGTCTCCAAGAAAAATGCAAATAATGTCATCAAGATCCCTCTCAGCACAAAAGTGTGAGATTTTCGACTTCAAATCATCACTGGAGAGTGTGCCTGGGTGTTCTGATACGGGGTAGACAGAAATGCCTCTGTAATCCATCATTGGTCCAGAGTAATTCCAATCTGAGATATGGCATACATCATAGCCATCCGCAACAAGGCTTTCACCAAGTAATCTGCATTGTGTTCCATATCCAGTAGGCATAAATGGCGGGTTGCCGATGAGTGCGAATCCAATCCTCATTATTTCTAGGATGTGTCTTTGTCGTTTATGCCTAACGACTTAATCCGACCAAACTTTGTAGCAAATAAGACAGTGAAACAACGGATAATCTACATCTACATGGGTGGTTTGACACTTTGGACAATTAACAATAACCATCAAGCTCATGTTTGCATACTCCCGTTGGGTCCGCGTCTTCAAATTGAAGAAGCATTAGAGCAATCGCTCCAGGATTTAATCCCTTTTTCTTCATAATTTCGCGTATTGAGTAGGCTTCATCAACAGTAAAATCCCTGTCTGGACTCCGAGCAAGGCATCGTTCGATAAGCGGCAACCACTCTTCGCCCTCGCCCGGCATGTTCCAGTGGAAGTATAGGTGTCCTAAAATCGTTACTATTGAATACATCGTATTCGCATCACTTATACGGCAATTGCATCAGCCTCAATTCGGTGGTTGCGAATTGAGTCAGAAGAAAGTCATTGCAGTTGAATTGAATACACACAAGAAATTGCTTGAAATCGGTCGGAAAGGCGAAACCTTCGACCAGGTAATCAACCGAGTAATGAACTCGGAGCAGGGCCAACACAGAGAAATCATGCGACTAGAACTAGAGATTGAACGCCTTAACGGGGTAAAGGAGGAGGCTTGATTTTGCCCAGGAAGTTCAAATCCCCTCTAGTTGAAAAAATAATCAAGATCTACAAACACCTCGGTACCGATGAACTCAAGTTTGGAATAATTTCAGATCACCTAGGTGACGCTCCTTCTGCAATTGCAGGCGTTCTTTCGAGCTACCCTGCAGTATTCGCAAAGGCACAACAAGTCAGAACCTACAATTTCGACACCGGAAACTCGAACAAATCAACAATGTGGAGACTTATCCCAGAGGGAGAAGTGGATGATAATGAAATTATGGAACTATATGGTTTTGGTACAGAAGCCATGTCAGAGCTTTCGGTAGATGGAGGCATGCGGTACAAGTGGATTAGTGCTAAGAGGCTTGACAATGGGAAGTTTTCACGACGAGATGTCCATTACCTGATGCACCACTTCAACAAGGACAACCGCAAACCACTCAAGCACAAGTCACTATCTCAATCGTCTCAATAGACGCAATTGTGCTGCAGTGAGTCCTATGTCTATGTCCTTTGGGGGATTTTGTCTAACTTCCGTTGCTTCAATCAAAGCCCTATAACCCTGTCCTACCGTTTTGCGTGACATTTGAAAGTCCGTTGCTACCTGCTCCTGTGTTGTTCGCTTTTCTTTGCTATTCCCAAAGTTACGCAAGGCCATGTACAAAGCACCAGACGCATGTATTGACGGCCTAAGACCAGGAATCTGCAAGTCGGAATACTTTCTCGCCATCTCCTGAACCACTGCAGAGTGAGGATAACGACCTAAATGGGAATCAAGTACCTCTCTTGCAGAAGGAATAACGCTCAAGACGATCTTATTCTTCCTCGCCCTCTTGATTACTCTCCTGGCCTTTTTGGTTTCAGTAGATGTAGAATCTGCAATTTTCTCTATTGGTATGAAATTGTAGTCATGCCTCGCACCGAAATATGCTGAAGCTAATACAACAGCGTCCAAACCAGTGCCGCCTTTGTGGAATCCAGCATCTAACATTTCATTGAATACTCGTTGAGTCTCTGCTTGAGCATTGGCAGATAGAGCCATTTTGTCGCTCAAACCCTGTACTCTCTGGGTAATTTGCATTGCAGGGTTCCACACAGTACCGCCGAAAAGTTTGCGAAAAGCCTCCTCACGACCTCTCTTTGCACCTGTTTTTGCCAATTGAGCAGGTCCGACATACTCCCCTGCCTCATTCTTATCTGGGGAAGAGACTGCGGAAATGATTGGAGCGACTGTTCCGCACAAACCGCATACAGCCTCGCCAGTCGCGTCGTCATGCACGATCATACCGCCCTCAAATACGCACCCATCTGGATTCCCTATCGGACAATGGGTGTCCTCGAACGCTCGAACTCCAAGCGAGACGGCATCACTCATGGCAATCGGATAAGGGGTGAGGTGATAAAGTCCGATGGCGTATAGAGCAGTAATAACGCTATATGTTACCAACTTATATCAGAAATAGTCAGCTTTGGCCACGATTAGGCATCAGATCGCTGACAAATGCCCACAGCAAGAATCAGAAACGCTACTGATGGGCTTCTTTATGTAGTCCGATGGCATATAGAACAGTAATAACGCTACATTATACTAACTCATGTAGAATAATACAGCTCTGGCATGCCCAGGTGTCTGGATCTACACGAGATGGGAGTTCTAGCAAGGCTCGAAAACGCATATATTGGGCTATTTTAAGTAGTCCGATGGCGTATAGAGCAGAAATAATGCTGTATATGGCTAACTTATGTCCTCTTTCTAGAGGGCCGATGGCCTATGTAGTGTAAGCGGGGGCTAACGCCCCTGGAACAAAGCAAAAATGCCATTTGCTCTCTGTCTAGAGAGCCGATGGCCTATATGGTAGAAGAGGGAAAATATCCCTCAAAACTCAACATACAGTGGCTTTCGTCCCTCATCTAGAGGGCCGATGGCCTATGTACCAGAGGGCAATAGCCCTCAGCCGGTTGCCCTGAGGGGCTTCACGGAGCGCCCTGGACAGCGACGCGAGGCAAAGCGTCGAGTGGATCTAGGGAATCAAGCTCCACCGGCAGAACACCTACGGGAATCGCAAAGCTTCGAGGACTAGCGTCCTCTTGCTCCCGTAGAAGGTAGTGCGACAAATGGGCTGGAAGCGAACCAGCCTAGTTCGGGTAGCACTTGGGATAGTTGTCCCGAGGTCCGAACACCTGGAAACAGTAAGTCGTACATCCCCTCCCCTCATGGAGCAGAGGAAGGGACTATTCGCCAAATCACACACCAGCAGCGGTAAGGAGAGGAAGAAAGGAAACAGCGAAGGAAAATCGGCCCTGCGGCTTGAGGACCACCATCAGGTGGCTTCGAGCCGAATACCAGGACATCCGATGGACCACGATCTCTCGGTAGATATGCAACTCACTCTTAGGAGTGAACAGAAGGTGGGCTATGAACGACCCTAATGCTTAGGCATGGGTCGGGCAGTTGCGCGGATGTACACTTGAAAACCCATTAGGGCTGTGTGCATCCGAGGAAGTTCATCCACGGTGCTGACCAAATGTGTGTGATTAAGAGGGGCTTTAGCCCCACTTAACATAAACTCAACATAAAAACGACAAAGCCTCTTACGAGGCATCAACGGGTCATTAGCTTAGTCAGGTAGAGCGTCCGGCTCTTAACCGGAAGGCCGCAGGTTCGAACCCTGCATGACCCGCCACTAAACATGAAACATTTACACTTAACATGCAAATGCACCCACACAACGCAAGGACTGTGTGACTCTCGCAATTGAGAGAGACTACGAGCAAGCGTTCGTAGTGTGTATGCATCGGGTCGAGAGACCCAAACTAAACTACACCGAGGCCCGAGAGGGTAAACGGAGCGAGCGAAACCTCGTCAGGCCCGAGACAGGGCATTTTTTCGATTGAAGGTACAGTGGCAACACTGCCTTCAATCATCAGCCAACGAATCAGGGCTACCTGGTAGTTTGGCTATTTTGGCCGAAAGGCCACTTTGAAGCGAGAAAGAGACTTCCATCCCTTCGGATGTTTGAAGTCTCGGTTATCGCTGGGATTGCGAGTGTAGCAACACTACAACTCAAGACAACCGCTTAGTTGCGGTTGAGTGACAGGAAGAGGAGCTTCAGAGTTCCGATTGTGAATTATGCTAGGAAGCGTGTGCGCACATATTTCCAAAGCAGAAAACGATTGGATCTCAAAGTGAATCGGAACGGCAGTCGAGAGGCTCGTAATTCATCCCACTACTCAAGGGACAACTAACCATATTTACCGCCGCTAGAGGGGGCCTAGGAGGTGTATCGCACAGCGAGAAACCAGTATTGCCCGCCCTAGTGGCAACTAAACATGTTATTTACACAACGACAATTATCCAGAAGGGAAATAAGGGTCCTTATTCGCCTCTTTCACCCGGAAGAGAAGAAGAAGGGATTCTTCAATATGTGGACTCTTACTGAGTGCATATATTGGGACAAAGCCAACATTGGTAATCCACTAAACCTCTTGGATGATTAATACAACAGTCTCGGACGACGGAATAACTGTCGTCCAACTGAACATGCAACACATTCTAACCATACTTATCATCCATATCTACCAAACCTCCCTCCTAATAACGCAAGAGGGAATTGGGTGTGGATCCTTAACCGCCTCTCTACGGTAAAATGAGAGGTCGATGATTGCCAAGCGATGTTGAGCCTAATCGCGGTAATTATACCAAGAGGCTCACCTACTAAATTAAAATGGAGTTCACTGGTTCATATTTAGTTAGGTTACATACCCGATGTTCCTGAGCAAGAACGAAATAAAGGCTCACAACTAACCATACTTACCGCCACTAGAGGGCCTAGGAGGTGTATCGCACAGCGAGAAACCAGTATTGCCCGCCCTAGTGGCAACTAACCATGCTTACAATAGCAGAGAGGTACCTCGATAGAGGGACCCTAATGGAGACAGACATGACAGTGACAGCGATGAAGGATGACATCCGTGCTTTGAATGAAGCAGGGTTCAACCTGCCCCTAACGGGCACTAAGGCACAACTTAGATCCAACATCAATGACGCACTATTGTCATGGCACACTGAAGAAACGAAGAACAGAAGCAGCAACGGGTTCGCGGATTGCGTAAAGCATTTCGTAACATACGGAGCACATAGAGCGCCTGGACACGCCTCGATTCACGGGGTTAATGCCAAGATCGTAATAGGCCACTCGCGAGAGTGGGCTGAATCGAAAGACTTGGTTATGCGCGATATTCTCGGTAATTACCCAGAGCATGCTGATGAAAGAACAGGAAGACTGAAGACCAGCGTAGGTATTTCGCACGCACTCGTAAAGGCTACGGATGCAAAGGCGGAAGGCACTACAGAAGCCGGAATATCGATGGCTGCAGCATTTGGTGGAATGAAAATCGAAACCGATAAAGAAACCGCCGGTATGCTTAGCAGAGTCATCGACGACATGGTTGATGACATCACTGGGAAGACGCGAAACGACGACGGCCTTTTCACGGCTCAAATCGTAGACCGCCTAGTGGAAGAGATACAAGAAAGAGCGCCCGAGGGTTACACCATCGGAGCGATCTTCGAAGGCATCTCGTTCGACAGTTTCATCCTGTATGACTTCACAATAGCACCAAAGTCAGTTGATGACGCTAGATTTCCCCCATCGGGGATGTTTAGGATGGAGTGGCAAACACCAAGAAATGTTCCTAAGGATAAGAGGAAGTATCTTGACAGCAACCCTCCACCACAAGCGTTTATGAACAAAACTATTGGTTACTATCTAAAGCACACACACAGATGGTTCGGACAAGTTACAGAGTTTAGGGCATGGGTCCTTCAAGGATTCAATCTCTTGCCTTTGGCAACACCGTTTACGACGGTAGCCAAGCAAGTGAATGGATTCAATGGAGAGGAGACCAAGTATGTGCCCTTTTCCGAACACGGAATACCCCGCGATAAGGGAATAGCAGCGGTAATGAACCTTGAGGTTCTCGATTTCGGCGCATGCAAGAAGATGATTTGCGAAGCCGTTAGAAAGAGCCCCTTCCTACACACAGTAGGCTGGAAGGCATTCGTACCGGGAAGCCCAACAGATGTTGCGCGAAACACTGAAAGGAGCAAAGCCAAGAAAGCAGAACAAGCTTGGTATAGCGGTGGCAAGAAGGGAAGGAAGCCGAGAGGCCCATCCCAACATGTCGCCCTGACTCCTGACAATGTGAAAGACCTAAAGAAAATGGAGACTATCAAAGTCTGGGTCGATTTAGTCGCGTTGCAGGGTGATTCTGCATCATTGATGAACATGATTGCCACTGAGGAGAGGCAAGTCGAGGCGGGTTCGGGAATTATGCCGAACATCGTCAAGATACTCAAGTTTGCGAAGCAGGGCAGAACCCTCTCCGCAGACGAGACAAAGTTCGTCGAATGCTTGCAGACACTAAGGGAACACTCCACATCCAAGCCTTGGGGCTGGGTGAACGGAGTTCGCGGTGTTTCATCTGGTGTAGACGATACTAACCTGCCAGCATGGGCAAAGACCAACCCGAAGGGTCGCAAGACTACTAAGGGAAGGGGTACGCTCAACTTCGCTGGCGAGTACGGACACAACCACGGTTGCTTACAACTGGAGATGACTACTTTCGCAGGTGCGCCATGCATTGGGATGTATATTGAAGATCTAACGCCAGAGGCTATCTCGAATAGAGAGAAGTTCGGGCACAGAAGACATCGCTCACAGTGAATGGCTGTCCTGGTCGCAAGACCGAATGGAATAGGAAGGGGGACCGTAATCCCCCAATGAACGGGAAGGCTGACGAGGCTTTGGGAGCCAATGACTCACGCCAACCCGTTACTGAACATGAATACTTTACTTAGTATGATATTGAAGATGATACAGATGATCGCCAGAATGCCCTTCGGAAAAAATACGAAGGCACCAAAGAGGAGGGGCCACCAGAGGCACCTCAGAGCAGCAAGGCAGAGATTTAGTACACAGATTAGAGAAGCTTGCCTACCATACCTAGAAAGTATGCGAAGCAAAGTTGAGCAAGTAATGGAACTTGAGGCAGAAGGCAAAGATACAACCGAACTTCGAAAGGAACTCCCGACAGCGGAGCAACTCCAATCGAAAGTCTGGTGTGTAATACGAACCTTCACACAGAAAGCTACGCCTCACCCAAACGGGGGTCACACCCACATGCTCAGCCTAGCAAACGCCGACACAGACAGGCTGGCAAAAGCAAGGATAATCTGGGATCAAGATGGAAGGCCACTCAAGGCCGACGGAACCCCAGACTTGCGAAGCAAGCAATATCACACGATGAATGTCAAGTTCATACACCCGAAGGTGCCCAAAGCAGAGGCACCCAAGCCAAAGAAGGAGGAAGCACCAGAGCCGAAGGTTGTGGTAGCAATAACAGCGACACCAGAGGAACTAGCAATCGAGGAGGAGAATCGGTTGAAGTTCTTGAGGGAGAGAAACATTCGCTGGAGACTTCATGCAATCCAAACAATGGAAGACCACAAGCAAGCAGTCCTGAGAAGGGGCTCATGCGATAGGAGATTCAGGAATTGGGTACAATCAGGCAAGAGGGAATGCAATCTTTGCACAGCAATCAAGAAGAGCGACAAGAACCTCACAGTTGAGGAACTGAAAGCCCTGAGCAAGACGCACAACAACCACTTGACAAAGAAGAAGAAGAAGAAGCCAAAGAGTACGAGGATTCCAAAGGCTCCCGATATGAGCGAGCCTTTGCCCGATGAATACTACGACAACCCTCATGCCTGGGCCAAAAAGAACCAGGTAATGTTGAACGAACAACTACAACCTCTTTTCACGAAGAAGGACTTCGAGAAGAACAGGGATGAGCCAGGTGCAGCAGATGCACTGAGTTTCATCGTTGGAACTCCGGAGCATGTGGAGAGGATGCAGAGGAAATCGGCAGAACTTCTAATGATAGCCAAGCAAGCTCTACTAGATGCCACCGCAAAACAGGCGGCAGAAGGAAAGGCGCTCGAGGAGACCGCACATATGGTCAAGAGAAAGAAGAGGGTTCTTCCCTCTCATCGGGCATTGAAGGCATAGGTCGTCAATCATCTTCATCGATCAATCAGATATACATAAGTCACCGGGGTGTGAGGCCGAGCACGCCAATGATCCCCCGAGTGGCCCAAAACTGAACATGACACTACATCTAGGAATCCTCGCAAGAGGACACCATGAGTGGAAAAGGACGGATGGAAAGGGACAAGTGACGCACTGGATATATCCAGAAGCGACCAAGTTCTCAAATCCAGCCTCTAAGGCAAAGTTGGATTGGGAAGATGATGATTCTTATTATCAAGAGACGGGCTTACGCCTCTGGAAGATATTCAGAGAGGAACCCGAATTGTTGGAAGATGGTATCGTAATTCTTTACCAATGTGGAGTAAAGGGAGCAAACAACGGTGCAAGAGATGCAATTGAGAACGAAGGTCTCGAGCATTTCTGCGCTGTTTACAATGAAGATACAGGGGAGTACGAACTGCAAGCAAAAGGAACTGCCCCCTACAAGCACCCAACCAAGATAGGCACACTTCGCAATGAAATCACGGCGAGGAGAATAGGGCCTTTCTCAGGATTAACGAAAACTTCACAAGCGGGATTCAACTAACACTGAACATGATATTGAAGAATGTAGTGAATGCTGAAACGGGAGAACCCATCGAGGCATACACAACAGAACTTCTCGGTGTGAAGATAATCATACACACCGAAGAAGGAACAATCACGGACTGGATAGACGAGACCTATTGCCCAGTATGCGAAGCACACTTCATCGGCCCACGGGTCGGAGTCGGAGGCTTCCTGGCAAGGCACGACTTCTATCACAAGTTCCAAGATTCTTACAGGAACGCTGG
>MDSV01096531.1_pt1 | contig 14141 bp, 10 predicted proteins | sample 810851 | NCBI WGS metagenome assembly MDSV01 (sample SAMN05326640, study PRJNA326480) | marine metagenome | isolation source: seawater | place: Atlantic Ocean: North East | collected 2012 | reverse complement strand
AATCATCTTCGTTTTTAAAAATTAAATTATCTTTATTATATGATAATATACTTTCACCATATAATTGTGTTGTATATCCTGGTTCAAAATTTACATATCCATCTATTCCTTTAATTTCTAATTTATTATCAAATGGACCTAAAAATCTCATAAAATATATCCCTGAAAATCCATTTTCTTTAGCATATATATTCCATTTTTCAATAATATTTTCCAAACTATTTTTATCTTTTTCTTCCATTCTGTAAAATATAAATACTGGTTTGTTCTTAATTTTTATATAATTTTTGTTTTTGAAAAACTGTAATAAATATTTAAAATGTTCAATATTACCCTCCTCATCATCATAATCTTGTTCTATTAAAACTTCTGTATTATCTTTACTACCATCCCATCTTTTAGTCCATTGCTCATTTGCCCAACAAAACATAAATGGTAAATTTGGATTACCATCTTTTAACATTAGTTCTGTTGGTTCATACATTATTTTTTTATTTTTAAACCAATAATGATAATAACAAAATGAATGTATTTCATGAGTCTTTGCTAAATTACCAATAAATTTTCTATGTGCTAAATCTTTTAAATTATAATATCCTAAATCATCATGTGGTTTTCGTATATATTGATTATCGATTTTTTCAGGTAACTTTTTTAATAAAGTCCATTCAGTAAAACCTTTTCCCCAAAATTTATTATTTTCTGGTATTTCATGATATTGTGGAAAAACTATTGCTACATTTTTTATTAACTTTTTATTATATGAATCTTTTGAATTTTTTCTATTATAAAACAATTTACCATAATTATACATGTAAAAAATTTCATTTTTATTAGTATTTTCCCATTTTATTGATAAATTTACACCTATAAATTTATAAGTACCTGTAATTTTCATATTTTTTAAAAATATTTGTCTTTTATTAATTAATAATTCTGCTTCATCATAATAAGTATCTGTCTGAATTGAAATAGTAAATTTATCATAATGTTCCTTATAATATTCATTATTATCATGTTTAATAAATGTTTCTTTACCCCATACTTCCCAATCAATAATTAATTTATTGTTAATCATTTTAAAAGTACCCTTATCATTATTAGTATTTCTGTATATATATAATTTATCTAATAAGATTGTATCAATCCATTCTAATGAAATTACTTTTATTTCATTCATTAATTAAATATTGTTTATAAAAAATAACAATTTTTTAAATTAATTTTTTAATTTTTTTATACTTAATTTTTTATTTTTATAATTTTCAAATACATATCTATGATAAGGATGTACGTTTGTATTATCTTGATATATTATTCCAATATTTTTATTCTTTAATTTACTCAATAACCAATTTTCACATTGATATCGATTTTCTTTTCTCTCTTTTTCATCATCACTTACCTTTAATTTATCTAGATTTTTTATATAATTACTTTTTGACCACCAAAAGTTACCAGAGTAATGAAAAGAATGTTCATCATTAATATTTGATACATTATTTTCATTTTGATTAATTAAGTTACATCCTATAGTATCAAAATAATCTAAATTATTATAACAATAATCTCCTTCTTCAATTAAAAAGTACTCCATCATATTTCTCCAAGATATAGTAACACTTTGATTACCTGCTTTTGTTGTTCCCTTATTATGAAAATATAATACTTTATATTCATCTTTGTATTGATTAATTATTTCTAAAATTTTATTTATAGATAAAAATTCATAATAGGTAATATCTTCACTAAGTTTTATTATTTCAATGTCTTCATATTTATCCAATTCATTTTTATAATTTCCTAACCATAAAATAAATATTTTTTTTATATTATTATATATTTTAGACTTTAATATTTTTTCATATTGATCATTAAATATTTGTATTCCATCATTTAAATTACAAACATGTGCAAATACTAAAATATCTTTTTTTAAATCATATCTTATTAAAGATTCGTGATTAAAAATATTTTCATCATATTCAATAAAATTTTCTTTTCCCCAAAAATGCCAATTAATATTCAATATATTATTATCTATGGTAAATACTCCATATTGATTTCTATCCTTAATTCTTATTATTTCATTATTATTAAAATTTAATAGTGCTTGATCAAACCATTCATTATGATTTAATTCAATTAATTTAAATACTAATGTATTTGCTAATTTATTAGTAAATATAAAACTATCCAAAGTATCTAATATGTAACTTTCATTATTATCAAATATTTTTAATTTGTTTTTATGTAGAAATTCAAAATTAAAATACTTTCCCTTAAATATAAATTCATTTTTGTAATTTTCAAAAACTAAATTTACAAATGAATATTCATTATTTAAAATTATAAATATTTCGTTCATCTAAATTTTATTAGAATTTTATTTTTTAAATTAATTTAATTTATTATCAAATAATTAATTTTCTTGAATCGGAAATTAAAGATATTTATTATATTCATTAAATATCAATAATTTTAAGCAATATTACAATCAATATAAATTTATATTAAATAAAATATAAAAATACTGTATTTTATAAAAAAAAGTTATATTTTAAATTTTTTATAATTATTAATTGTTGTATTAAAATTAAAATTCATATTGAATAATGATTTATTTACAATATATAAATTTATTATAAAAATAATTAATGAAGTTATATTATATATATATTTTAAACTTTCTACATCATAAGTTAATTTATCTATTTTTTTTACTATTTTATTTTTTTCTTCAATATTTATTACATAATTTATCTTTGTTATAAATTTTTCAGTATCAATATAATTTAATAAATTATTTAAATAAAAATGAATCATTTTTTCACATTTATTATAATTTATTAATATTATATAATTATTATACTTTTCTTCAAAACTAAATATATTATTTAAAAATTCATAATAACTAAAATCATCAAATATAATAATTAAATTTTCATTATGTTGATTGAAAAAGTCTATCCATAAATCTTGGTTATTCATAAAATTATCATTATTCTTTAAATTCACTATATTAATTTCTATTTTATCTTTTATGTTCATATTTTTTTCTTGTATTATAAAGTATCCGTAAATATTAAAATAATCTTGATTATTTGAAAAATCTATATTTTCAAAAAATAAATATCTATTTTTAAATGTTTTATTATTATAAATTATATTATCTTTTTTTATATCTTCAATTAAATTTTCATTATATTCATTTTCAAAATACTTAAATATTTTTTCATTAAAATTTATCTCTAACATAAAATTATAATCATTATCTTTAATATATATATTATTATATAAATTTTTATATATTATAAGATCACCATTTTTTTTTATATGAATATTATTAAAATTATCATCAGTTAAACATAAATATTTTTCATTAGTATTAAACAAAGTATTATTACTATAATAAAATTGGTTATAACTTTCTTCTAGAACTATTATTTCTTTTTTTTTTAAATCTTTTTTAATTATATATTTATCATTTTCTTTTTCATAAACTATATTATTATCTAAAATTATTTCAGATTCATTTAAATATTCAAAATGTATTATATTTTCAAAATTATTATCATATAGTTGATCCTTATATAAATAATAATTTTTTATATTATTATCTTTTAATTTAATTAATTCAAGTTTGTATAAATTATTTGTTTCATTTTTATAAAAATTTACTTCATGATTATACCATTCTATTTTAAATATATTATTTATTTTTTGGTAATTACCAATAATATTATGTAAATTATTAAATATTATATTTTCATTTTTAAAAAATAATAATGTAATATTATCTAAATTATATTTTTCAAAATAATCAATAAAATAATATTCATTATCTAACATAATAAATTCACCATATTCATAATCATCAATAATTATTTTTTTATTATCTAATATAAATTTATATTTATTATCATTAATATATATATATTCTTTATCGTATTCGTAATTAGAAACATCATGTATAGATATAAATTTACTATTTTTTATAAACTTTTTATTATTATAATAAATATTATCGATATTATAAAATGTTTCTGAATCCCAATCATACCAATCTATAAAAAGATAATTACCTTCTAATTTAAATTTACCTTTATCTTTTTGTTCATTCAATCTATTACATATATTATTCTCAAAATCTAAAATTATATCATTTTCCCAAGATAAATTTTTAATAATAATTTTTTTTTTATTAGTTTTTTTATTATTTTTAAAATAATATTTATTATCATTTTTATTTAAAATAAACTTTTCATTATCATAATTATCCCATTTTATATTCAATTCATCATTATTTATAACAAATTTTCCCTTATCATGATTATTACTTCTATAACATAAATTATTATCAATTCTTAATTCATCTTCCCAATACTCATGACAAATATGAATTTTATTATTTATACTTACATCAATTAACTCACCAAAATATTTTATATTATCTTTATTTTTTATATATTTAAAATTATCTATTTTACCATCATCATAATTAATATTTAACATATCATTTTCTAATTTATAATTACCAACTTTATATTTATTTTCATCTTTAATTGAATCATCAAATAAACTTATATAAAATATATTAATTTTATCTTTCAGAAATATATTTATCTCCTCCATAATTTTTTTAAAATATTATTATCAGAATAATAACTAATTTATTTGTAAATTCTAGTTTTATGACCAACTTTTACATATTGTTTAATTATTTCATCATCATTTAAATTATCTAAATCTTGATTAAGTTTTCTATATATTTTTAAATTAAAATCACTAGGAAGCTTAATCCAGTGTTTCTTTTTAATTCCTTTTTCTAAATAATATTCTTTTATTTTTTCATCATTGTAACTATTATCATTATTTAAATAAGCATTTTTATAAAAATTAAAATCAAAATCTTTTGGAAATTCGTATAATCTATTTTCTTTTATTCCACTAATCTTAAAATGTTCTATTAGTCTTGCTTTTGACATATCTTCAATATCAGGGTTTAATTTCTTATACATATCAGCATCAAAGTTATCTGGCATTTTGTATAGTCTATTTTCATTTATACCTTTTTCTAAATAATGATTTACTAAAAATTCTTCGTTATCATAATAAAATAAATCAGGGTTAAATAATTTATATCCTGTTATACTAAAATCTTCTGGTAATTTTTTATAATTATCATTTTTTTTTACAGGAATAGATTCTTCTTTTTTAATAACAGTATCCTTCTTATGAAATTTATTATAACCTTTATATTGTCTTTTTTCTTGAATACCATGATATATAAAATGTTCTAATACTTCATTATCATTCATAAAGGTAAGATCGAAATGTAAATTTCTATAATTTTTTAAATCAAAATCTTTTGGTAATTCGTAAATTCTATTTTCTTTCATTCCAATGGATACATAATGATAAAGAGCATCTTCATCTGATAAATTTGATAAATCTTTATAAAATTTTCTATAGTTATCAGCATTAAATTTTGATGGTAATTTATAAATTCTATTTTCAATAACACCTTGTTTAGAATAATGCATTATTAATTGATCATCAGACAAATCTTTTAAATCTTTATATAATTTTTTATAAACAGATGGTTTAAATTCTTTTGGAATATAATAAGGTCTATTTTCTTTAATACCCAAACTTAAATAATGTTCTAATAATTGTTCTTGATTTAATTTTGATAAATCTGGATTTAATTTTTTATAATTTTTTACTCTAAAATCCTCTGGTATATTACATATTCTTTTTTCTTTTTCACCAAATTCTATATAGTGTATATAAATTTCATCATCTGACAAATCTTTTAAATCAGAATTAAATAATTTATACATTTCTAAGTTAAATTTTTTAGGCATTTTATATAATCTACCCTCATCATAACCATATTCAATAAAATGAATTTTAATCTTATGATTACTAAGTTTTTTTAAATCATCATTCAAAATTTTATACATTCTAATATCAAAATCTTCTGGAATTAAATCTAATTCATCAATAATTGTTTCTTTGTTTTTATAATAATTAATAAATTGATCTTTTGTTATTTTTTTTTTTTAGATAATGCAATATATAATCTTTATATAAATTTTCATCAGAATCATTTTTATTATATAATTCTTTGAAGATTTTTAGTCTAAAATAATATGGTAGTTTGTAATTTCTTTTTTCATGGTGACCGTATGATAAATAATGTTCTGTTAATGTTGTTAAAGACATATTTTTAAACTCTTCAAAATATAAATATTTATAAAAAATTGGGTTAAAATCTTCTGGTAATTTATATGGTAAATTTTCTTTATATCCTGTAGTAAAATAATGTATCTGAGCTTGTTCATCTGTAAAATTTTTAATTCCTGGAATTCTTCTATTTAATAATTTATAATGTCTTCCGTTAAAATTATTAAAAATATTATTTTTTACTAGACATTCTTTGAATTTAAAATGATGTTTTATATATTCAGTATCATATGGTAACAAATTATAATTTTCTTTATAATAATCAATAAATTTATCATCTAAATTTTTAAATTTCTTTTCTTTCATATTTTGATAAAAGAAAGTATATAATTCTTCTTTAGTACTTTTCCCAAATTCAGGATGTAATCGTTTAATCCATTCTAGTTCCATATTATAATCATCTAAATTAATATTTGGAATTAAATCTTTTCTATAATAAAATTGAATTATATTTTTTAAAATACCACTATTTTTAAAATCTTTATTAAATCGTAATAATTTATTATAATTAAAAGTTTCTGGTAATTCAACATTAATATTATAATACAATTTTGAATAATATTCAAAAACTTTATTTTTATAATGGTTATCATTATAATTATTCATTAAAATAACATCTTCATTTTCTTTACCGTGTTCTAGATAATGATTAATTATTTGGTTTGGTGAATAATTTTTTAAACTCTTATTAAAATTTTTGTAATAATAAATATCAAAATTATGTGGAACATTAAATAAATAATTTAATTTACGTTCTTCCAATTTATCCTTATAAATTTTGGGTAATAAATTAAAAAATTGACTATTACAACTTCTTCCTTCTTTAAAACCAAACCCTTTATAATGATCAAATAATTCTGTATCATTTAAAGTACTTAGATCTTTGTAAGTTTGTCTATAATAATTACAATCAAAATGATCAGCAAATCTTTCTATATCATGTTTGTAAAAACTAATATAATCGCGAATTTTTTTTAATTTAAATAAATGAAAAATATTCTTGATTATCATATGCTCATATAATTGATCATTTTCCCAAAAAATATTCTTATTTGAATTCCATTCACCTGCCAATTTTAAAAAACAATCATGTGCTGAATCTATTTTTGTTAAGTTCAATTCCATATGTTTCACTAATGATTCTTGATTATGAATTAAATGCTTTCTTGAGTGAAAATGATTAATAAATTTATTTATAATTCTACTTCTTATTAAAAATAAATATGATTGATAATGATATATTCCTAGTTGAGATGAATCATTATATCCATATACATTAATATTTTCATTTAAATTTTCTAAGTAATGAAAAAAATTATCTAATTTTTCTATAATCAATATAGAATCATTCGTAAATAATATATAATCATAAGCTTTAAAATTAATTTTTCCTAAAGCATATATCCATTTTCCAAAATCTAAAAATTTATCGTTATTGATTTCAAAATAATTTTTAATATATTCAAATTCAGATAAATCATCTTTTAAATTCTTTGAATATTTTGAATCAATACTATTTATAATAGATATATCGTTACTAAATTTTTTAAATTCATTTAAATTATTTAATAACGTGAAATATTTTTTTAAAGAATCAGTATGACATGCCATTAATATACAAATTTTTTTCATCTAATTAATTTTAATAGTAAAAAAAAATATAATTAATATACAAATTTTTTTTTATTTAATTTAAATACTAAAAAAAAAATATTTTTTTTTGATATGAATAAATTTGTAGATATTAAATACGAAAATTTAGATTCAGAAATATCTAATTTATTACTAAAATATTATGATATAGATAAAATTCCAAAATTTAATATTCAAGTGAATAACAACGCTTTATTAATTAAAGAATTGAATGAATATATATATTTTGACAAAAATATTCAATATCCTGGCGATGATAAGTTTAAAATTATATGGAAAAATTTTGAAGATAATCAAAATATTGAACCCAAATTTGAAAAAATTATTAGTAGATATTTTGATTTAAATAAAATTGAATATAATATTGATGGAAAATCTATTAAAATAAATAATAATAATATTATAGAACATATATATTTTGATAAATTAATTAAAAAAGATAAAATTATATATTATAATGTATTATATGAAAATATAATTAAAAAAGAAAATATTATTTTTATGGTTCAAGTTGGTAAATGGGAAACATTAGAAAAAATGTTTCATAATTTAGATATAATTGGACAAATAAAAGCTAATTATATTATTGCTATTGTTGAAAATGAATATAATGAAGAAAAATTAGATATTTTAAAAAATAAATTAAAGAATTTAATAATTATTGAAGTAAAAAATAAAGGTATGGATATTGGTGTATTTTTACTTAGTTTATTATACCTAAGAAATAATAATTTATATTATGATTTCTTAATTAAATTACATACTAAAACTGATGATCGATTTAGAGAACATGTATGCGAACATTTAATTGGATCTAAACAAGTTATTAATAAAAACATAGATATACTAATGAATGATAAAAGTATTGGAATGTTAAATGGAACATTGATTTTTAATTATCATAAAAATAAATCATTTTTCCATAATCATTTATGTTATATAGATTATTTATGTGATTTATTATTAAATCAATCAATGGACATTAATAAATTAGAATTCGCTGTAGGTACATTTTTCTATTCAAGATTTGATGTATTCGATATATTTACTAAAAATCATATTAAATTAATATATAATTCATTAAATGATTTTGAAACTTTAGATAGAAATTGGTATTCAATTTTCTATAATCTTAAAAATAAAACCGACGATTTTATTCGAACACATTATGACCAAAATAAATCTACTAATTATGGTAATAATTTAGAATTACAAAAGAAAACACAGTGTAGTGGAATGAGAGATTTTATGATTGAACATGCTTTAGAAAGATTTTTTGGTTATTTAAATAAAAATAAAAAATATACTATGGTTGAAGTTTAATATTTTCTATCTTCATAAACACCATAATTAATCCAATGCTTTTTTAAGTCTAACTTATTTAATTTTTTTAAATCATCATTTTTATCTCTATATGAATAGAAATCGAAATCTTCAGGAAAATCAAAATATTTAATTAATTTAATTTTTGCTAATTTTTCATATAAAACTTTCGGTAATATTGTTTCAGTTTTTTTATATTTTCTGCATTCAAATTGACCATGTTCTAAAAAATGTTTTTTTAAAAATTCATCTTCAAAGTTTTTTAAATCTTCATAATTTCTATATACATCAATATCAAAATCTAGTGGTATTTTTTTATGAACAAATTCTTTAGTATCAAAATCTCTTACTAGATTTTCTAAAAATTTTACATTTATAATTGGTAATATTTCTCTACTTAATAAATAAAAATAATATTCATTTTCCATTAAATAAATATTTTTCTTTTCTACAGATTCTATATATGCTGTTTTACAATATGCTGTTCTATTTGTAATTTTATTTGTTAATTCTTTCAAAAAATCAAGATATAATAAATTATAATCATAGATTTTTTTCTTAGTTGAAAAATCATTTATCAAATTCTTAAAAAAATTAATAGAATTTTTTTTAATTGTCATTAAATTAATTTGTAAATGATAGAAAATTTCTGTTGAATCTGTAAATGATATTAAATCATAATTAGATGCTATTGTAAAATCAAAATAAGATTGTAGATTATTTAAATATACATAATCATCAAGTATTACTGTTAATGTTGAAACATCTTTAAGATCTATATTTTGAATTAAATTATCTATTTTTTGAAATGTATTCATATTGGTTGTTTGAAAAAATCCTTTCTTATTTCTAGTATTTTTTAATTTTAAATCTAAAGCATCAGAAAATTCACTTTTTTCATCACCAATATAAATTTCATCTAAATTATTATGAATAACTTTAATGTTATGAAAATTTATGTCTAAATATTTTTTATTAATTGTATTGTTTATAAAAAAACCAATATTTTTCATTAAAAGAATATAATATTTTTTATTTTATTTTTTTCCAAATTTATTTAAAAATCATTATTAATTTCAAAAACATCACTATTTTCTGCGATATTTGATTTGGCATATTCTCCAACTCGTAATTCAAAGAAATTAGCTTTAGGTCTTAATGATATCATTTCCATAAAATCAAATGGGTTTTCCGAATTCCATATTTTATTATATCCTAATTGAACCAATAATCTATCAGATACAAATTCAATATATTGTTTCATTAAATCGGCATTCATTCCAATTAAAGCACAAGGAATTGACTCAGTAATAAATTGTTTTTCAATATCAACAGCTTCTGTAATAATTTCTCTTATAATTTCAGGTTTAATTTTATTTTTAATATAACTATACAACAAACATGCGAAGTAACAATGAGTTCCTTCATCTTTACTAATTAATTCATTGCTAAATGTTAAACCTGGCATTAAACCTCTCTTTTTTAACCAATAAATAGCACAAAAACTTCCTGAAAAAAATATTCCTTCTACAATAGAAAATGCTATTAATCTTGTAGCAAAATTAACATTTTTATTCTCAATCCATTTATATGCCCATTTTGCTTTCATAGCAACACATGGAATATTTTCTATTGAGTTAAATATTTTAATTTTTTCTTCATTATCTTTAATATAAGTATCAATTAATAAACTATATGTTTCACTATGTACATTTTCATTAAATATCTGATAAGAATAAAATGATCTAATTTCTGGAATTTCAATTTCAGTTAAAAATCTTAAAGCTAAATTCTCCATAATTATTCCATCGCTTCCAGCAAAAAATCCTATTATATTTTTTATAAAATATTGTTCATTTTCATTTAAACTATCCCAATCATTCATATCTTTACTTAAATCGATTTCATTAGCAGTCCAAAATGAACTTTCTGCTTTTTTATATTCATCATATATATCTTTGAATTTTATTGGGAAAAGAACAAATCTATTGGTACTTTTTTCAAGAAGTACTTCATCTTTATCGTATTTTAAATCGGTTGTGGCTGAATAGGACATTATTATAATATATTATAATTATTTTTTTTCTATATATATTTTTTTTTCAAATTTTTTTTATTTGTTAAAAGATAATGGATCTTAACCAACAAGAAATCAATCTTATTAATGAATATATCCCAACATTAAAAAGGTATTTTGATAAAAATATAAAATTTAAATATTTCAAAAATCCTTTTATTGAAAATTTTTTATTTAAATTAGTATTAATTAAAGATGACTCTATTTTAATCAGTAAAATTATCGATAAAATAAATAATGATATAATTTCTACTGAAGATATATGTTTTTCAATGTATTATTATTATAGTTTTTCTAAAATCCAAAAAATAAATATTCAAAATTTTTTATATAAAGATAATGAAAATGAAATGGTTATAATTAAATTAAAGACAAATATAATTTTATTTTTAATAAAATATTATCAATATTATTACATAATTAACGAATTATTATTTGAAAATTCTCAAGAAGATTTAGATGAACTATTTTTTTCAATATATTTATTTTTTAAAAATAAAGAAAAAAATATAAATAAATACTCAAAGAAATATTTTAAAATGAAAATACTTTTTTATTTATTAGATGATTTATTTAAAATTTATCAAAAGAATATTGATATATTACTAAAAAATGAAATTATAAAAGATATTAATGTTAGTAATTTTTTCATAAAAAATATATTGAATGATTGGAATACAATTTATAAAAAATATTTGGATGAAAATAATTTCAATAAAATTCAAGAAAAATATGAAATAAAAAATAATATACTTTATAATTTAATTTGTAAAAATAATATATGTTAAATTAACGATTTTTTACCGTATTATAACTATTACAACTTAAGCATTTTAAATATTTATGATGAAAATTTACATCAGAACTTTGATTACAATCATAACATAAAATCTGGGTTTTTATATCTAAAATATCGTCATCTCTGATTATTTTATCAATCCTTTCTTCATCTTTTTTTTTATTTACTGATAATCTACATAAAGAACAAGTTAAAATTTTTTGATTTTTGTAACAATAAGATTTATAATTATTAAAACAATTTATATGTATTTTATGACTACATTTTAAAATATAATATTTATTATCATTTAATTTAAAATTTTCTAAACATATGATACATTCATCTTGATTTTTACTAATATTACATTTATGATTTTTATAATTCTTCTCAGAATAACATTTATTACAATCATAACAATGAATTTTTCTCGATTTATTACTAATTTCATAACACATATTACAATCTACACAATGATTTAATTCTTTATTACTAAAAAATTTACAAATTTTACAAAAATATTTAGCTGGTTTTTTTTTACATTTTATGCACTCACTTGAAACATTTTGTATCAAATTACAATCTTCACATTTCATATGTAAAATATCTTTTTTTTTAACAATATGATTATTGTTAGTATTATGACAATAATAACAATTATAATATTTATTACAACAGTTAAAAAATAATGGTAGTTTCAAATTATCATGATTACAACTCATTTTTCAATAATATAATAAAATATCAATTTCAAATTATTTATTAAAATAATTAAATATTTATAAATTACTGTGTTTTAATAAAATCAATTAGTTAATACTAATTTTATTCTTTTTTTTTTACTAATAATGGGACTATCTGGTACATTTAACCTTCTATCTATATCTTTTATATAATGGACACTCTGTTCTGTACCAAATAATCCAGAAATACTTATTTCGTATAACTTTTTTTTATGTTTGTGCAGTAAAACATGATAACTACCATTTCCATTTTCTGTAATGAAAACAAACATCCCATCTTCTAAATCTATATTATTCCAATTATCATCATATAATTTTTTAAATTTATTATTTTTTAACAATAAAGGATATGTATTCATATTATATAATGTACGCAGATTTTCAGACTGTTCATTAATAATTTTATGAATATTAGCAACTAGATCACTGGGTAGTGTAATCTGATTTTCTGTCACTAATTTGTATGTATCTTCACTTTCTTGATTCATGTTTATTATCAGTACTATTTTTTAAAAATCTTATAAGGTTTCAATTTTTTTAAATAAATTATAAATTAATTTATTTATATAAAAAAAAATATTTTATTTTTATCTTATTTTGTAAATATTCTAGGATTAATATGCATAGCCATCAATTCTTGTATAAACAATTTTGAACCATATGGAATTTGTACTTTAGCAAACTTAGTCTGATTATCACTATATAATGATTTATAAATGTTCTTTTCAGGATTTACTGGACTAATCATTCCTGTTTCTTTATCAATCCAAATATAGTATTTATCTGAACAATCAAATGTACGCTCTTTTAAGAATTGTACAGCACCATGCGATAATAAACAATCCCTCTCCATTTCTCCACATCTTAAACCACCATCTCTTGACCTACCTTCAGCTGGCTGCATAGTCAATAATTGATATGGTCCCGTCGCTCTGCTATGGATTTTATCTTCGACAAGATGTTTTAATCTATAGTAAAATGTTGGTCCTATGAAGATATTTGCTTTAATTTGCTCACCTGTTTTTCCATTATATAATACCTCAGTACCAGCTCCGTTATATCCCATTGACTCTAATATATCTGTAATTTCTTCAACATTAATTTTCCTAAATGGTGTAGCATCCATTTCACAACCTGTTAATGTTCCAACTTTACCAAACATACATTCAATAAATTGTGCTATGGTCATTCTCTTAGGAATAGCATTTGGATTCATTATAATATCTGGTACAATTCCATCTTTTGTAAATGGCATATCTTCTTGTTTATATGTCATACCTATTGTTCCTTTTTGTCCATGACGACTAGAAAATTT
>MDSV01194156.1_pt1 | contig 14142 bp, 11 predicted proteins | sample 810851 | NCBI WGS metagenome assembly MDSV01 (sample SAMN05326640, study PRJNA326480) | marine metagenome | isolation source: seawater | place: Atlantic Ocean: North East | collected 2012 | reverse complement strand
TGGCGTCTTTTTTATCGGCTTCCACTTCGGCGATAATCAGATTTTGTGTGGCAGTCATGCGAAAATCTCCGCCGTGAAGTGCGGCAATTTTAAGCAGTCCTTGGAGCATTTGCGGTCCATCGGGTTTGTCTGTGATGCGGCCGTGCTCGATAAAGAGAGTTAGATTAGAGGTTCCGTTAGCATTTTCGGTCCAGCCATAGCGATCGGCATGCATCGTGAATGTGTAGGGTTCTTCAGGCGCAAAGGTGATGCCGGATCTTTTTTCGACTTCGGCTTTAAAGAGGTCGACACCCATGCGGTCAACGGTATATTTTAGTCGCGCTTGTTTTCGATCGGTTCGATTACCGTTATCGCGTTGGGTGGTGACGACGGCTTCGGCTATCGGGCAAATCTGATCGGGGGTTATAAAGCCTAAGTTTTTGGCGATTTGTGGATAGGTGCCTGGCGTGCTATGGCTGCATCCCATACCGCCGCCAACAAGAACATCATAGCCTTTGAGTTCACCTTCTTTAGCGATTGCAACAAAGCTAAGGTCGTTCCCATTAACATCAACATCATTATGAGGGGGCACGGCTACAGCAATTTTAAATTTCCTAGGTAGATAGGTTGCGCCGTAGATCGGTTCGATCTCTTCTTTCACATCTGCCACCTTCTCTTGGTCGAGCCAGATTTCATGATAGGCTTGTGTGGCAGGAAGTAAGTGGGTGCTGATCGAGGTCGCATCTTTGTAGACTTTTGCATGCAGACTGGATTCAAAGGGGTTGCTATTACAAAGAACATTGCGATTCACATCTCCACAAGCCGCGATGGAATCGATGAAGGCTGTATTAATCCCTTGAATGAGGGGTTTTACATTCTTTTTGAGAATGCCATGATATTGAAATGTTTGGCGTGTGGTCAGTCGGAGACCTCCGCCGGTTAGCTCGCGTGCAATGGCATCGATGGCTTTCCACTGCTCCGCTCGAATGACTCCGCCGGGGACGCGCGCGCGCAACATGAACGTGTAGAGGGGCTCAAGTTTTTGATGACGTCTTTCGTCGCGCATGTCACGGTCATCTTGTTGATAGAAGCCATGAAACTTGGTGAGCTGCGTATCGTCTTCAGCGAGCGATCCTGTGATGGCTTTTTCTAAACCTGCTTCGATGGTGCCGCGAAGGTTACCACTTTTTTCCTTGATGCCTTCGACGGGTGTTAAGTCTGCTTCTTTTTTACTCATAGTCAGGTTCCTTTAATACACATCTTTTTGATATCGCCCATCTCGACGGAGTTGATCGAGGGTTTCAACGGCTTGTTCAGGGGATTGATTTCCTTGTTCTTCAATCACGCTTAAGAAGGCTTGATGAACATCTTTTGCCATACGGCTTTCATCACCACATATATAGATATGGGCACCACGATTAATCCAGTTCCAAAGTTCTTCTGCTTGTTCGAGAATACGATGTTGAACATAGATTTTTTCGGATTGATCGCGGGAGAAGGCTAGGTCAATTCGATTTAGGATGCCTTCGTCCATCCATGTTTGCCACTCGGTTTGATATAAAAAATCTTCGGTAAAGTGAGGATTGCCAAAAAAGAGCCAGTTATCCCCAGTGGCTTCGGTGGCAGCGCGCTCTTGCACAAATGCTCGGAAAGGAGCGATGCCGGTTCCGGGACCGATCATTATAATGGGAGTGTCTGGGTTGGTTGGCAGTCGGAAGTGGTCGCTGGCTTCCACATAGACTGATATTTCTGCGCCTGATTGAAGTTGGCTTAGGTGGCCGGAGGCTCCGCCGAGGTGGTGAAATCCGTAAGCTTCGTATTCGACAACGCCTACGGTAAGGTGCACTTCTTCTTCAACTTCTACTTGTGCGGAAGCGATGGAGTAGAGTCGTGGGGTGAGTTTTCGTAGGGTGCTGATGAGTGCTTCAGCGGTGAGGGTGGCGGGATATTCGTGAATGACGTCGATGATTTGTCGATCGGTGATATAGGCTTGTAGTTTTTCTGCATTGCTTGCAACGGCACGTAGTTCGGCTTGGTTGGTTAGTTCGGCATAGTCTTGAACAAAAGCGGGGTGAAGTTGAGTCAGTTCATAGGTATGCTCTAATACCGTTTGAATGGATTTTTTTTCATCATTTATTTTGATGGTATCGGTGGGACTTATTCCTGTTTTTTCTAACAATCCTTTAACGAGTTCGGTGTTGTTTTTAAACCAGACGCCCAATGAGTCGCCCGCTTGATAAATCAGCCCAGATTCTTCGAGGTCAATTTCGATGTGGCGAATGTCTTTTTCTGAATGTCGCCCGGTGATTTTTTGATTGGTGAGTAGCTGGGTTTGGAGAGGTTTTTTGCGTGTGTATTTAACTCCTGTTGCTGGGGCCGAAAATAAGATGGGTTCCGCTACAGATGCGGGTGCACTTGGTAGGATTTCCTTGAGGGTGGCTATGCTTGATGCAATCCATGCTTCGGCGTCGTCATCAAAGTCAACATCGAGGTCGATGCGATCAAATAGGCGGTTGCCGCCAAGCTCATCCAGGCGGGCATCAAAATCTTTTCCAGTTTTGCAGTAGAATTCATAGCTGCTATCTCCAAGGGCGCAGACGGCAAAGCGCGTTTCTTTTAGTTGGGGTGCTTTGTTGCCATTGAGAAAGTCGACAAAATTAAGAGCATCGTCGGGTGGATCTCCCTCACCTTGAGTGCTGACGAGTACTACTAGATTTTTGGTTTTTTTTAGATTTTTCTCCTTAAACTTTCCCATTGATACGAGATCGGTTGTGATGCCTTCGGCGTGTGCAGCTTCGTTAAGTTCTTCGGCGATTGATCGGGCATTGCCGGTTTGGGATCCGTACAGGATCGTGAGAACGTGATCGCCACCTACTTCTAGCCTGGCAGGCGCGATACCTCCTTGTGCAGCTATGCTTGTGAGATATCCGCCTAGCCAGCTCTGTTGGGTAGGTGAGAGATTTCCAGTTAATTGATTCAGTTGTGCGATAATCTGTGGATCTATGCCGATTGAATCACTATTTTGATTTTGCTGTTGTACCATCTTCATTCTCTTTTTTACGAAAAGGTTTATTAACGCTATTTTTCATTACATAAATCTAATACGTTGCGAAAGTACTAAAAATTACGTTAATTTTAAATAGAAGCAACTTAAAAAGCAAAAAAGCTGTACTCAAAATACGGGATTAAAATACTTACAAAAAATACGGATTTAAAACATGATAGAAATAGCTTTCTCTCCTTGCCCTAATGATACCTTTATTTTTAATGATTTGGCGCATCAATTGGATATAACGGCACATTTACATGATGTGGATCAGTTAAATCGATTTGCTTTTACGGGTCGATATGATGTAACTAAGTTATCGTTTTATGCATGGCTGTTGTTGCGAGAGACCTATCAGTTGCTCGAGGTGGGCGCCGCCTTGGGGCGTGGTTGTGGGCCGTTGTTGATAACGCGTGAAGCTGAACCCCTGCCAGAGCTTCCACGCGTGGCGTTGCCGGGAGAGTTGACAACGGCCCATCTGTTATATCGTCTATGTTATGGAGATAGAGCGGAAAAAGTTTTTATGCCGTTTAACCAGATTATGGATGCGTTAGCCGCGGGAGAGGTGGATGCGGGTGTAATTATTCATGAAGGGCGCTTTGTTTTTGAGGAGCGTGGGTTTCATTGTGTGCAGGATTTAGGGGTGTGGTGGGAAGCTGAAACAGGCTTGCCGATTCCGTTGGGTTGCATTGCGGTTCGGAGAAATCTGGGTAAGGAAGTGATTTCAGATATCGAACAAAGATTGAAGAACTCAATTAAACATGCTTTTGCACATCCAGAAAAAACAAAAAAGTATGTTCGTGCGCATGCACAAGAGTTGGATAGTGGAGTCATGGAAAAGCACATAAATACATATGTAAATACCTTCACCCAGGGGCTGGGTAAGGAAGGCCTCGCAGCTGTAAGAGAGTTAGAAAAACGAGCTTTTGTAGCCGGAGTGATTAAATGATTGGGGTTCTTTTTGCAACGGAAATGGAAGCGGCAGCATTCCAAAGCCGAGACATTCCTGATGATGTTATGCTGAAAGTGGCCGATGAGATGGGGTTGGAAGCGGCGCGTATTGCAGCGGAAGAGTTGGTGGAATGTGGGGTGACAACGATCATTAATGCGGGCATTTGTGCGGCGTTACATAATCGATTGGAGAGAGGATCTGTTTATCGGATTTCAACGGTGATTACGGAGGAGTTAAAGGCAGCTGTAAATGTGGGTGTTGGACTCGGACTCAAGAAATTAGTGAGTGTGGAGGAGCCTTTGTATCAAGCGGATCGCAAACAGGAATTAGCCCGTCAGTATGATTTGGTTGATATGGAAGGCTACGCGGTCGCGCGAGTGTGCGAGACGCATCAAATTCCTTGTATTTTACTAAAAGGTGTCACTGATTTTGGTGATACGATGGCGAAAGAGGATATTCAAACTCACATTGCACCGGTCTCTGAAACGGTTGCCGATGCGATTTTATTTGTGTTAGATGGTATGAAATCACGTTCTAAACAAAGAGGTGATAATCAGAAGTCAGTTTTGAATGTAAGTGAAGGTACTGGGGGCTTAGTGAAGCGACTTCATCGCTTTACAAAAATAGAGCATCTGATTTTTTCATTACCACTTTTATTTGCTGGTGCTTGGTTGGGTGCAGGAGGGCTTCCTTCTCTACCTGTGTTACTTTGGATTACGTTAGCCGGCTTGGGTGCGCGAACCTTCGGGATGGCGCTTAATCGTATTTTTGATCGCAAGATCGATGCGCTTAATCCGCGTACAGCAAAGCGTGAAATGGCAGTAGGGGTTTTATCGTTGAAGCAGGGCTATGGAGTGGCATTTTTTGGAGTCATTCTTTATTTCATCGCCTGTGTTGGATTGGGCGAACTAGTTCTTAAATTATCTCTTTTTCCCCTCATACCGCTTACCGTCTACTCATTGTTAAAACGATTTACGCCGCTTTGTCATTATGGTATTGGGGTAGCTTTAGGCTTTGCACCGTTGGGTGCCTTTGTTGCGGCGTCAGGTGATTTAGCGGTTTCATCTGAATTAATTGTATTATGTCTATTTACTTTTTTCTGGATCAGCGGATTTGATATTATTTATGCCTTAATGGATCGGGAATTTGATCAGATGCATGGCGTGAAGAGTCTACCTGCGGCAATAGGTGAGAAGGGGGCGCTTACCGTGGCTGCGTTTACTCATTTAATTGCTTTTGCTTTCTTAGTGTTGTTATGGATGGGCTTCGGTGGAGCGCTTCCTTTGTTGTCTTTGAGCGTTGCGGCAGTTGCATTTGGTGCAGCTTATGTTCCAACAATTCCGATCACCGTTCGATTTTTCCCCATATCGGCGATTGCGGGAATTGCAGGTGCGCTTGTTGTTTTATTAGGAGGTATATCATGAATCTAGTGGTGGCATTAACAGGAGCGTCAGGCTCCTATGCAGCTAAAGCGATTGTCGAGCGTTCGAAGTGGCCGGTTACGTTGATTGCGAGCAAAATGGGTAAAATGGTCTATGAACAGGAAGCAGGACCTTTTGAGGAGTTGGAAGAGATGGTAGATCAAGTTTGGCAGGATGGAAATCTAGCCGCAACGGTTTCATCGGGATCGGTACCGACTGTGGGGATGGTTGTTGCACCTTGTTCGGCAAATACGTTGGGAAAAGTTTCTGCGGGGATTGCAGATTCATTGGTTTCTCGATCAGTGCATTGCCACTTAAAGGAGAGTAGACGCGTGGTTTTGTGTGTGCGTGAAGCACCTTGGTCACCCATTACTGCTCGAAATGCGGCTTCATTTTCGGCGGCGGGTGGAACAGTTATGCCTATCTCCCCACCGTATTATATGGGGAAGGGACGTATGCCCCATGAAATCTCAGTGGCTGAGATGATTGGCTTTTATGCTGATCATGTGTTGGCGTTGTTTGGGCAGGAAGCTCCCCAAACCTGGGCTGATGTTCGACAGTGGGGAAAAGAGTCGTGAGCGATGCATCGCGTGACACCCTAATTTCAGCGAATGAGAACCGTGAAATGTTTGATCGCATTGCGAGCACCTACGATACGGCAAATCGAGCTATTTCGCTTGGGCTGGATATCGGCTGGCGACGAAAAACCATTGAGATGTTGGCTCCGATGGAAGACGGGCTCTATCTAGATGTTGGTACCGGTACCGGAGATTTAGCTATGGAGTTATTAGCTCATGTTCCGAAGGCGCACGTTGAAGCGATTGATCCGTCTGAAAAAATGTTAGCAGTCGCCCGTGACAAAGCGCTGCAACTTGGTGTGAGTCGGCGACCGCGTTTCCAGAATGCAGATGCATTGAATCTGCCAATGCCCAATACGTTATTCGATGGGATTGTCTGCGGATTTTGTTTTCGCAATATTGAGCATCGCCAGCGCGCATTATCGGAAATGTTTCGAGTGATGAAGCCGGGCGGCAAACTACTTATATTGGAAGCGACTTATCCAGAGAATATATTGGTTAGGTGGGGATATAAACTTTACACCCCGTTGGTGCCATTGATCGGAAAGCTCTTTGGCGATGGCGAGGCATATTCTTATCTGCTCGATTCAATCGAAGATTTTCCACGACGAGATGCAGTGACGGGGATGTTCCGGATTGCAGGATTTCAAGGCGTTTCTTCCACCCCTTTAGCGATGGGTACAGTCTCTATCTTTGAAGGAAGGAAGCCTACTTAATGAAGCTCGTGAGGTTTGCCGCCGCTGACTACAGTAATTCCGCGCCATTGGTCGCCTGCTTATCTCAGGTTGATCCGAATGTGGAAGTATTTCATGGAGTGCCTTCTATGCACTTGGAAGAACTTCTTAGTGGACGAATTGACTGTGCTCTTATTCCGGTTGCGCATGCGATTCAACATCCTGAGCTAACGATTTTAGATCGGGTTGGTGTTGCTGCTGATGGAGCGGTACGCAGTGTGTTATTGAAATGTCATAAACCTGTTGATCAAATTATCACTGTTGCTCGTGATGCAGCGTCCGGCACCTCCAACGTATTAGCTGAGCTCGTGCTTGAGCATCATTTTGGTATATCTGTTGAAATGGTGGATTATAGCGACGGTGCCGATGCTGAAGTGGTGATTGGGGATCGAGCTCTTTTGAGTGAGCCAGCTAGAGCAGGTGATATTGATTTGGCAGCTGCGTGGAAGACGCTAACGAATTTACCTTTCGTTTTTGCTTTGTGGGTTGTCCGCCCAGATTTTGATGAAGTGGATCGGATTGATTCTCTAACCCAGTGTGCGACTGAGATGGGAGTTAAATGTATCCCTGCGCTGGCGGCCGGATATGCAGAAAAATTCGGTAAAACTGCTAGTTTTTGGCAAGAGTACTTAGAAAAAACAATCCACTTTCAATTAACGGATGCTGACCGTAAAGCCATGGGGCAGTTCAAAACCATGGTAGCGGTTCATCAACTCCTAGCCGCGCAAATAGAAGACTAAATGTAACCGCGTAAAAGCTCTACTGATTCGATTACTTTTTTAATAGGTTGTTCTTGAAGAGAATGAGCGCCCCAGCAACCATCATTAAGATCGAGTAAAGTTGCCCTTTCGAAAGCCATTCAAAATAGACGGTGCTATCTGGCTCTCTGAAAAACTCGATGCCTATACGGGCGGTGGCATAGAGAAGTAGATAGCAGCCGCTCATGACACCGGACTTTTTCCCCCACCGAGTTTTGCGAAGCAGCAATAGGATTCCAAAAACCAAAAATCCTTCGCAGAGGGCTTGATAAAGCTGCGATGGATGTCGAGGGAAGAGATGCCCACTTGTGACCAATTGTTCAATCAAACTCGTATCATATTCTCCATATCGCAGCCCGGCTTCTTGTGGGAAGATGATGGCCCATTGAATATTCGATACGCGTCCCCACAACTCCCCATTAATGAAATTAGCAATACGTCCAAAGCCGATACCCAACGAAACGGTCATCGCTAAATGATCGCTGATATTCCAAAATTTATAACCCTGCTTTTTTGCATACCAAATAAGGAATAAGACGGAGCCAATAAAGCCCCCATGGCTTGCCATGCCGCCTTCCCAAATTTTAAACAGGGAGAGTGGGGTGGTAATGAATGCGTCAAAATTATAGAGAAGCTGATAACCTAAGCGTCCGCCTAGAAAGACTCCAAAAAAAGCAAAGAGGACAATAAAATGACTCACTTGATCTGATGGAATTGAAAAAGAACCACTCCGTGACCATCGGTGAAGCATTAAAAAACTAGCCAAAAAACCACATAAATAGGCAATTCCATACCACCGCACCGCTAACGGACCGAATAGCGGAAGAATCACTGGATCGATATGGTGAATAAGGAAATTCAATATATCTCTTTCATTTATGAACCGCTCTCTAGATTTGTTGGGAATATGTTTTGATGCTAAACGCTTGTTGTAGAGTATATCTATCTACTATATATCCCAAATGAAAATAATTTGTCTACTCTTCTACTTCTCGGGTATTGCTGCACTTACATATGAAGTGCTGTGGGTACGTCATTTAGGGCTTATTTTTGGCAATACAGTATATGCGGCCGCAACTGTTATGATGACCTATATGTTTGGTCTTGCTGTTGGCGCGCACTATGCCGGTCAGCTTGCCAAAAAAATAAAGCGCCCAGTTCGAATGTTTGGGATATTAGAGATTTTAACAGCCCTATATGCTTTGTGTGTTCCTTATATCTTTGATTTTGTTCAGCTAGCGTATCGATTCATTGCCATTCATATTTCGGACTCAATTTTCGTTTTAACGATGGTTCGTGTTCTTTTGGTATTAGTTTTATTGCTAATTCCAACTGCGATGATGGGTGCTACACTACCTGTATTGTCCAAAGGTTTTTTGATGAAGGTTGAGCGCTTTGGTTCTCGCTTAGGACTTTTGTACGGTATTAACACTTTAGGCGCTGTTTCAGGAGTATTACTTGCTGGGTTCGTTTTCATTCCTAAACTAGGAATGGATGTTTCTAATTATGTAGCCGTTAGCTTAGATGCTTTAGTGGGAATTGTATCCTTATTTCTGGCGAGACGATTTGATCAAAGCTCGGAAGTAGTTGCGGGTATTATTACGGATGCTGAATTGCTTCCGCCGGTCAAAAAAGATCGGAGGTCAAAAGGGCTTTTGATCGCACTAGGTGCTTCTGGATTTTTATCACTGGCCCTCGAGGTAGTTTGGTTTCGGGCGCTCATTCTCATTTTCGGATCTACGACCTATTCATTTTCAGCCATGTTGGGGATTTTCTTAATTGGACTCTCTTTGGGTTCACTGATTGTGAGTAGGTATGCGGATCGCGTAAAACAACCGGTGCTAATTTTTGGGGGTGCCGCGGTTATAAGTGGTATTTTTACTCTTATTTCGCTCCATTGGTTTACAAAAATGCCGGAGTTTTTGTTGAGTAATTTGATGCTTAGTGGAACTCCAAGCTGGGAAAAAATGATTGGGCTTAAATTTGTCATAACTCTAATCTTCCTACTCGTCCCAACCTTGCTTTTTGGGGCATCTTTCACCGCAGCAACAAAAGCTATTCGTGAGGCGATGAACTCCTCTACAGAAGCGGTAGGTGAAGCCGCGATGTATAATACGATCGGAGCGGCGCTCGGGGCTTTTTTTGGAGGCTTTATTTTGCTTCCGAATACTGGAATGAGGCTTGGACTTGTTATCTGCGCGGTTTTGGTACTCCTATTGGGGAGCATCCTTTTGTACAAATATTTCCGAGAAAAACGTTGGCAAATAAGTATCACCGCATTGGTCGTAATTGTTTTGGGATGGGTGATTTTTTCACCACCCCAGTGGGATAAGCAAGTTATGTCATCGGGACCTTATTTTTCACCTTGGAATTACATAGAAGATGACAGTGTTAATCTTTCTGATCAACTAGACAGTGAAAGATTACTATATTTTAATGAGGGGATTACGTCGACTATTTCAGTAATTCAGACACCAGATGAAGTTTATTCTTATTGTAGTCAAGGAAAGGTAGAGGCGGACACTTCTGATCGTAGCATGATGCTCCAGCGTATGATGGGGCATCTTCCAATGCTATTTCATCCAGATCCTCAGCGTGTGGTCAATATTGGATTAGGCGCGGGGGTAACGTTTGGAGCGGTAAGTTGCTATCCTACCAAGCATCTAGAGGTAGTTGAATTCGAACCATCGGTAGTTAATATAGCAAAGGTGTGGTCCAATTATAATCACGGCGTAATTTCGAAAGAAAATATTACTGTAACCATCAATGATGGGCGAAATCATCTTTTTGTTTGTGACGAACCTTATGATGTCATCACGTCAGATCCATTCGAACCGGTCATGGCAGGGGCAGCAAATCTTTATACCGTCGACTTTTTTAAACTTGCGAAATCTCGCTTAGCGGAAGGAGGTATTATGGCGCAGTATCTGCCATTATATGAGCTTTCAAGTGATAATTATGCATCAATAATTAAGTCTTTTGTAAAGGTCTTTCCTGAGAGTCAGTTATTTTTCACGGGATTTGATACTATAATGCTAGGGTTTAAGGATGATGCTTCATTATCTCTCGAAGCAGCTTCAAATAAATTTAATATTGTTGAAGTGAAAAAATCACTTTCAGAAATCGGTTTTGATAGACCTGAGCTGCTGCTTAGTATGTTTGTCGCACATTTGGGGGATATTGAGCGTAATATTTTTAACAAGTATGATCTTAATACTGACAATAATCCGATAGTTGAGTTTTCCGCGCCAAAAAACACATTTCATTATACATCTGAAGAAAATCAAATTATTTTATTGGAACTATTTTCTAATTTTGATGAGACAATCTGTGGAGATTTAAGTCAGGAACAAATAGATTTAGTTCAGCGAAACAGCAAAGCATTGCAAATTGTCCTGAGGGCAAATTTAGCAAAATCAAGTGGTAATCTTAATGAAGCTATGGAGCTTTTACATGGTGCAATGAAGCTGATTGATTCTAATCCTGTTGTTAAAAATGAAATTATCTCAGGTTTAATCACTGTAGCGAACATATGTCACTCTAATGGAAATATCGAGGGCGCAATTCATTATTACTCTAAAGTTATTGATTACAATGAAAGTGAATTTTGGGCTCTTTATCATTTAGTAAATTTACATATGCAAAGTAATGATCTTAAAAAGGCGCTGATTTATTTAAATCTAGGATTAGAAAAATATTACAAAGAATCACCTCTTTTTATTGCTTTGAGAGGAAAAATAAGAGCCATCTATGGCGACCGAGAAGGTGGCTTAGAAGATCTTAAAAAAGCATTGGAAATACTACCTAAGAGTAATCAAATTCGTATGGATTATAATTTATTCCATCCTAATTTTTAGTTTGGAATATCAAAAAAGTATCTTTCGACTTTAAATATTATACCGTTCCCTGGCTCAATATGGTCCCAGACGATATCTCCATCGTGTGTTACTTCAAAATACCTTCTAGTAGGACCTATTGTAATTAATGTATTTCCATTATGAAGTCTTTGTGTACCGCATACGAATGCTGCATAAAATGTATTTGTTGTATTACCATCATAGGTCCATTCTAGATCATTAGGTCCAAATGACTGGCCATCTTCAATAAAGTATTTGTATTCATTTGTTAAAGGAGGTGTGATCTCATCCACTGAAGAATAGCCTCTGTGCAATCCATTATTAAAGATAAGAAGATTGCCAGCTCCATCATAATTTTTCGGAATCCATGTAGGATTATGCTGTCCCCCAAGTTTTTGGTCACTTGCTGTTCCTCTATCGTATGCTTGTGGGTTTCCGTATCTGTATAATATGTTACCTCCCATTCCACTATTTCCACCTTGACTAGTTGCAGCTTCTTCTATGGTAGTACTGTGGTCTATTATCCATATCTCACTGAACGTACGACTTGAGAGAACTATTTGATCAAGATCCGCATTATAATCGATTCCATTTAAATGAAGCCAATCCGGGTCGTCACTCTCTGGATAATTGAAATTAATTAAATTAGGATTTTCGGAAATTATTCCATAATTTAATTTCGTTGAGTCGTAATCTTGAATTAAATGATCATGGGCATTCCATCGCCAAACGATTGAGGGGGCGTTTGTCCCATCTGGCTCTAATTCAATAATCGACTCGGACCAAACTACGTTATTATCATTTGTACTCAATAAAGCAGGATCTCTACCAAAGTTTAATGCGGATTGTTGATCAAGTAATTCCCATGCTATAGCTAGAATATTACCATTTGGTAATACTTCTATATCATGATGAAGGCAGAAATTAGAGCTTGAGTAGGTAAAATTCCAGATTAGCGAGCTATCCCAACTTAATTTCTCAATATTTCCACCAACTCCACCTGCGATAAATGGGGAATCATTTAAACGTCCCGATTTAATGATTGAGCCATCATCTTGTAGATATGCACTTGTTCCTAGAGGGTATGCATTGGACCAAATATGAATGAGATTTTTATCATAATCAATCAATGCAACATCATTATTATTAGAATAGTTAGAGTGCAAGGAGTAATCAGCTTGTCGCAACCTGTAGAATTGATTTGGTGCGATTATAGGGGAGGCATGTGTGTTTTCAGCATTTCTAATATCTATCCAGTCATTAAGGTTCGTGGAAAATTGTAATACATCAATCCCATCCCACGTTAGATTATGCATCTTATTAGAGATATCTTGGTTAAGAATGGATGCTTTTGCACAAAAACAATATAATGCTAAAATCAATGTAATATAGAATTGTTTCATTTTAATCCTCCAACGAAGAGTTATAAATCAACAAGGTGGAATTTCAAGGTTCATTAAGAATAAAAAATAATGGGTAGACATATCATAGATATTATTATAGTAATTATATCTGAAGTGGTGAAGTGGGTTCACCGTATATAAGAAGGAGTAAGTATATAATGAGAAAATCAGTTATTATATGCGCAGTAGTTGCATTGACGGCTGTAATTGTTAATGCACAAACTACAAGTGCAAATATAGTTGGCTACAGTAAAATTACTGCTGTTGGTGGTGAATTGTCACTTGTCGCAGTAAATTTTGAGACAGGCGGTTTAACCGTTAACGATATCTTTGGCGCTAGTTTGCCAAACCTATCAACTGTCTATGTTTGGGATAAAGTTTCTAATACCTATGTATCTTCGACAAGAGGACGTTCTGGTTTTTCACCAGATCGAACTATTGTGAATGGTGATGCCATGTGGATATTGGCTTCTGGAAGTGCATCAAATGAAGTAATATTTTCAGGAGAAGTTGACACTTCACTGGTCAGAACAAACACCTTAGATGGTATTGATGCAGTAGGTCTGGGATATCCCGTTGCAGTAAATTTTGATGATACTAGCCTGGCATCTCAAGCACCTAGTTTAAGTACATTAAATATATGGAATGGTTCATCATATAATACGTACACTAAAGGACGTGCCGGATGGGGAACTGGAGGTGTTCAAATTGGTGTCTCTGAAGCTTTCTGGATTAATACTCCAAGCGAAGTTCAGTGGACTGAAGCCCGACCATTTGATATGACTAGTGATTAATTTTTTATAGTAAGGAGAAATAAATGAAACTAAAAATAGCTATACTTGCTGCAGCTAGTATTGCATCAGTATCAGTGGCTGACTTCACCATCAACTTCGCTGTCCCTTATGGGGTAAATGCGAGTGGTGGTGGTGCATTCATTGATGCTTCAAGTGGTACTGCTACACTTGTTTTGTATACGGCGGGAGCAAACGGAGTCGCTGACTTCGAAGCTGGTGGAAAGGTTAAGATAGGAGGTCTCGCATCAGGTGATGATACTCTTCTCGGCACCTATACTTTCACTGCTGCTGGTGGAGCTTATGACGGATACGTGTCCGGTTTCGGACAAAACGTTACTGCTGCATATGCAGATAGTGGCAAAGTATTCGGTCGCGTAATTCAAGGATCTGCTTCTGCAGGTGCTGAGGTTGCGACAGGATCAGTGGGAACATTTAGTGACCTAGATCTTTCTGGTACACCCCCACCACCTGAAAACTACTTCGTTGATGGAGGAGTTGGAATTACTGCTAATTCAACAGTAATTCCTGAGCCAGCAACGATTGGTTTGTTAGGAATTGCGGGCGCAGGCTTATTTGCAGCGCGTCGTAAAACTCTTGCATAAATTTGCTATGAGTTTAGA
>MDSV01094124.1_pt1 | contig 14142 bp, 9 predicted proteins | sample 810851 | NCBI WGS metagenome assembly MDSV01 (sample SAMN05326640, study PRJNA326480) | marine metagenome | isolation source: seawater | place: Atlantic Ocean: North East | collected 2012 | reverse complement strand
GTTTGAAATTTCCAGTATTTAAGAGCATCCCCTTTTAATGTATCATTTGGTGACCAATACTGTCCCTTATCTCCATAGGCAAGCCAACGCAACGAATCTCTTCTTGATAAGCCCGGAGGAGGTATTTGCTTCATATCTCTTCTATTTAGATGTTTTCCAATTTCCATCATATTTTCACTTGCAGCAAGTCTTCCCTCATAATCATCGTTAAAGGTCTCTGGAAGAGGAAAATCAAAATCACTAAATAGTTCATGATAAATTGAATCAGGCCTCCAATCTCTATGTGGTGCCTTGAACTGATATAATAGCATAAAAGGTTTTGTTGTATCACGTTTTGAAAGCCAATCTAAACAATCATTTTCAATTGCTTTTGTAACATGCAATTTAGTTTCAACAACAGTATCTATTCCATTAATGCAAAATTGAGGATTATAATAAGTTCCTTGTCCACCCCAATTGATTAAAACTTTTGAATAATCAAAACCTGTTGGTGTTGTTCCTAAATGCCATTTTCCGATGACTGCAGTTTGATAGCCATTTTTTTGGAATACTTTTGGAAATGTAAGTTGCTCTCCGTTAAAATCTCCACCATCAACATTTTTATAAAATCCATTAACATGTGAAAATTTACCAGTTAATATGGAAGCTCTACTTGGTCCACATATAGAATTTGTACAATAAACAGCATCCATTCTAGCACCTTCATTTGCAATACGATCAATATTAGGAGTTGGTGCAAGTTTGCTGACTTGAGATCCGTAGGCACTAACGGCTTGATAAGCATGATCATCAGCCATAATATAAATGATATTAAGTGGCTTAGTTTCTTGCTTTTTATTATTATTTGAATTACATGCACAAAATAATATGATGCAAAGAGAAATAATACTAAATATATTGATAAAACTTTGAGATTTCATTTTAATGATTTATTTAAATAATTATTATAAACTAAATTCAAAGACTAATTTCTTAAAAATTAGTAAATAAGTCTTTAAATTAGCATTTAATGTACAAATATAATTAATTGAGTTAAGTTTTGAATAGCAAAAAATATAAAAAATTGAAGAAGTATTTATCTTTTTTATTATTATTTATTTTTTCATATTGTTCCTGTCAAGAATCACCAAATTTTTTGTGGCTTGTTTGTGAAGACCAATCCTTGTTTTTTTCAATGTATGGAGATTCAAGTGCTAACACACCAAATATCAACCAGCTAGCTCAAGATGGTGTAGTATATAAAAATTGTTATACCCCTTCACCTGTTTGTGCTCCAAGCAGAAGTAGTCTGATTACAGGTATGTATCCTACAACACTTGGAACACAGCATATGCGGGCTTATAAAAAATCAAAAAAAAATACAATTAATTCACATAACTCCCTACCATATTACAACCCTAAACCAAAAAAACCAGTTCGATTCTTTACTGAAGACCTTAGAGCAAACGGATATTATTGCACTAACAACTCTAAAGAAGATTACAATATGATAACCTCTCCATTAGCTTGGGACGAAAGTAGTAAAACAGCACATTGGAGAAATAAAAAAGAAGGTCAATCTTTTTTTTCTATCTTCAATTTTAATATAACACATGAATCTAGTATTTGGAAAAACAAAATTCCGTATTCAAAACATGAATTAGAAAATATTAAACTACCTATTTTTTTCCCTAATGATAATAGAATCAAAAGTGATATACTAACTAATTACAAAAATATTGAAAAACTTGATAAACAGATTGGGAGAATTATAAACCAGCTTAAAGAAGATAGTTTGTATGAAAATACAATTATCTTTTTCTTAAGCGACCACGGTGGTCCATTTCCAAGATATAAACGATCTATTCATGAAACTGGTATTCGTGTTCCATTTATAGTAAAGTGGGTTAATGATACTCATACTAAAAACAATAATCAGCTAATCAGTTTTGTTGACTTTGCACCAACTATATTAGATATTGCAAATATTAAAAGAGATTTTCCATTTGAAGGTGTTTCTTTTTATAAAAAGGACCAGCGAAGATATATTTATGCCGCTACTGACCGTTTTGATGAATTGACCGATAGGCGTAGAAGTATTAGAGGAAAAAATTTTAAGCTAATTTTTAATAGTGATACTATTAGTAATTTCTATAAACCAATTAGCTATCGCCAACAAATGGAAACAATGCAAGTTTTAGATTCTCTTCAACAAAAGAAAGAGCTAAATAATAATTTGTCTAAGTTATTTTTTAAGAACAAAAAAAGTTTAGAATTATATAAAGTTTCAGAGGATTATTTTGAAACTACCAATCTAATTCACCATCCTAAATATGAACGGATTTATAAAAAACTAGAACATTTTTTATTTAAATGGATGGAGAATTCTGATTTTGGAAATATGAGTGAAGCTGCTATGCTAGATTCAATGTTTAGCAGCTACATGACTATACCAACATTGAATAAACCAAAAATTATTGTTACTGATTTAGGTTATCTAATTGAATCTAATAATCAATATGCTTCAGTAGGGTGGCGAAATAAGAATGAAAAAATCTGGAATATTTATCAAAAAAATCAGTTGATTCAAACCAATCAAGACTTCGAGGTTTTACTCTTTAAACCAGGATATAAAACACTTATTCAACACTTTGAAAAATAGCTTAGTAGCTGGTTATTTGACTAAGAATGGTATATTGGCTACAGAGCTTTGTCCTTTTTCATTTTTTACATATGCAAACAATCGATATGATCCTTTATGCTTAGGAGTTATAAAAGTTAACTCATCATCACTTTGATCGATGATTTCAAACTTAATTGGATCTGGAGATTTCTGAATATCTCCACCAATTTTATTGCTAAAAGCTTCAGGATATAAAATATATTCTATAAATATTTTTTTGTTATTATACTTAAGACATTCAATTTTCAAAGTTGCTTGTGATGAAGGAGGGATTATATGCTCTTTTCTCCATCCTATATTTTCTAATGAAATATTTCTTATGGAAGGAGCGCGCGATTTTGGCCATTCTCCCTTCCAACAAAAATGCATGATATCAACTGCTTCAGTTGGCATTCCATTACTAAGAAACATACCATGCCAAGTAGCTGTTGATTCTTGTTTTTGACCCCAAAGAAAGCAGTAGCTACCTAAACAAAATTCCTTATCTTTTTCAATAAGCTCTTTATATCTTCGTAGACGCTGATCTGCTTTAATACCATTTGGTGGTTCTATCTTAGCTTTCCATGATGTTGTTCTTGCTTCAAAAGGTCCATTTACACCCCATTCTGAAACAATATAAGGTTTTTCCCAATTAAATTTCCTTAGATTAGCTCCAGCATTCTCAATTGAACCATATACGTTAAGTCCCAAAATATCAATACTTGGACAATATTTTTTTATATAAAATGCTTTAGATGGATCAACTCCAGCAATTACAGTCATTGTTGGATGATTTGGATCCACTTCCTTAATAAATTTTGCAAGAATCTCTATAGTTTCCCAAACTTTAAAATTACTATATTTAAGATCGACCTCATTTCCTATGCCCCAAACTAAGAGTGCTGGATGATCCTTATATTTCAAGACTTCGTTCTTGAGATATTCAATTTGACCTTTAACAGCATATTCGTTATTATAATCCATACCACTTCTTTCAGGTCTTACATGTAAGCCGAGTGTTACGGTGAGGCCGTAGTGATGCGCAGAATCTAATAATGACTTATTATTTGTACTCCAAATCCTCATCGAATTAGCTCCAGATTTGACTAATAGTCCAAAATGATCTTTAGCACCTGCTCCTTTAATATAGTAGGGGACACCATTTTTTCGTAATTCAAAGTGACCTAATGAATTGGTAGTTACTTCTACTTTACTAGCCTGTGAATGAGCAGTAAAAGCAAACAAAATGCTGAATAGCAGACAAAAAAATAGATTTAAATTCCTTTCCATTTTGTTGGTTTTTTGGGGTTTCCCCGAAATTCAATAAGTTGAAAATCTCCTATTTCACATTTAGAACTTTCTAAAATTTTAAACCTAATTTCCTTAAATGTATCCCATCTAAATTCTTTATGCCCTACTAATGATTTTAAAGGAAGGTAGGCTTCATATAACCCATTTTCTCTTTCAATAAAATGGTTTTCATTTAATATTTTTTGTAATCTTCTTTTTTTACCTTTATAAGAAAAGAAATTTAATTGAAGAGCAGGCATTTTTTCTGACTTAACCTTAAACATAATTGCTGATGTTGTATAAATAGAGGAGATATCTACAAGCATCCATTGGTAAGGAGAAAAACCAAATGTATTCCATTGCTTTTCTTTTGATTCATCTAAATCAACAACTACACTCTCATTTTTAAAGTAATTTCCAAATTGAAGACAAGATGAATATTTTTTGTTAATACCCCACCAATATTGTTGTCCGACTCCAAGTTGTATTGGATGTGAATCAAATACTTTAGTAAATGTTTCTTCATTCTTCTGATAGCTATGCTTGTGCGGAACAATTATAATATTATCTATATGTAGATTTCCCTTTCTTTGAAATTCAAGACGAAGCTCTTTAATATTGCTCATATTTACTCCTCGTTTCTCATAATTAAATGCTTGAAGAGGAATACGTATTCTTCTCCATTCACTATCAATTTTTCCTCCTTCTAAATCTAAATAGTTTATATTAGCTCTACACTGTTTACCTCCATAATCCAAAAGAACAAAAAACACAGGAATATTTGAAAGTTCACCAGAATCAATACGTACATGTAGCTCGATCGCTGTAGATTCTATAATCGGATTCAGATTTTTAACTTTATAATTACCCCATTTTAAACCAATTGCTATGTAATTACATTTAGATGCATTCCACTTTATTCGAAGATGATCTTTCCCAATATAGCTATTTGAATTTTCAAAAAACACTTCTTTACAAGAATTACTTTTTAAGCCCCATAATCCTTTCTCTTCAGAATCTTTAAAGAGTACTTTATAAGGAAAATGTTCAAATGCTGAAATCGATTTTGAAGGTTCATAAATACTTACTTCACGCATGTGACCACAAGAAAGATTTAAAAAAATAAAAAAACCTAAAGCTATTTGTGTAGTCAACTTCATTATTGTTCTAATAAGCTAGAGTTTGCAGTGAAAATAATATGATCTATATCTGTTCGTACGTTCTTCCCAAAGTTTTCTGGACAAATTGGATTTCCAGGTGATGAAGGACATGCTTGACAAGATATTCTAATTGCACTAATATCGTTTGGGTTCATATTAAAATTGATATTTTGGTTATTTGGTGATAAAGGTTCAAAATCTGAATACTTGAACGATTTCATTTGCCAACCATCCCAATCTACCGGAATCTTCATTTTATAAACCTCCATTGTTGATTCAAATAGATCTGAAGCATTATTATTAGGATTATCATTAAATGGTGTATCTGTTTCCTCTGATATTAAAATGTTAATAAATTGACCTGCATGTAAGTCTTGAAGGTCAGAGAGTATTCCTATATTAATATATAAATCATCTGAGTTTGAACTAATATTAGTAATATTTAATGGCAAGTCAATAGTACCCAATGCCCAATCCCAATTTACTCTACCACCCATCTTAAAATAACTATTTCCTAATAAAGCATCATCGTTTGCCACAGAGAAAGTCATATCTCCACCATCGGAATTATAATAAATAAGACCATTAACAGGAAAACCATCTTCAAAATTTTCAAGCCAGATACCATTTTCATAAGTTTTGGTTGAAACAATAGAAATGGTATCTCTGAGTGTATCAATTTCATTTTCAAAAGTCAATTCAATTGAACAAAATTCTTCTGAAAAAAAAGGGATTTGTGATGGTCCACCGTTCCAAAAAATAATATTAGAGTCAATAAGATTCGAAAAACCAGCAATTTCTCTGTTAGCACCAGTGCTGAGACCTGAAATAGTAATTTTCCATTGAACAGGTTTGTTAAACTCACAATGAAAGCCTACTTGTTCATTATTCGAAAAACTAGGGTTTTTATTTGTAAGTTGAAGTGACTCAATTATTTCAAAATCCCCATAGATATTTTCAATTGATGGTCCTTCAAACACTTTTTTTGTACAACTATGTAGAAAGCATACCAAGCCAAAAAAAAGAATAAATTTTGTTTTTATTTTCATAATTCTACTGATAAAATTAGTATTAGTCTATTATATTTATAATCTAAATAAGACTGATCAGTAAATTTCTTACCCCACCAGTTATAATTAAGATTAGCATATATATTCTCTCTGATCTTGTAAAGTAACCCAAGTGAGAGTAAATGATCTTTTTGGTCTATCTGTATTGATGAAAAATAATTAATGTTTCCATAATAATCACGTTGCGTCAAAAATTCATTACCATTAGCATTTAACTGCTTGTAAGATGCTTGAACAAAAAACTTTTTAGCTAACTCCGCATTAATTGATGTATTCATTTGGTGGCTAGAGAAGTTAATAGAAGAAACATCTTTACCTCCTCTTTTCGTAACCTCACTTTCTGATGAAGCAGAAACACTTAGCTCCTTTTCTAAATTTAACCATCGATGAAAATTAATTTTTAACACTCCTTTAAATAATTTAAAGTTTCTTTTTTCCTCAGTACCTTGACCTATAACTTCATTTAAAAAACTAGCATTTATTTTAGCAAGAAAAATCTTTTTTTTATTATTTAATCTTGCTTTAAAGTAGAATCCTGTTCTATTTGGTGTAGCATCTCCATAAGGAAGTATATTTGAATATATAGGATTAAAAACCATTAATGTACTTGACAGATTTTGGTTATACAATTGTTCATCTGATTTAAAGTCAAACAAAGAGGGTGGTCTTATAAGAGACATATTGCTATAAATTGGATAAATTTTATTTCTGTTTCCAGAGGTAAAATCCAAACGTCTAGTTTGAGCGCCAGCACTTCTAAAATTAGGATCTACATAACGATAACCTAAAGTTAAAAATAATATTGAATCTTTTTTTATAAATTTATTATCAAATTCAAAATACATTCCTTTCGTATCATTAGATTTATAATCTGACATACCATTCTCTAACTCAGAGTGGAGCCAATATCTTTTGGAGAAACCTGTTTGTAACCTCTGATTAATACGGTAATTTTCATTACTAAAATCATGTAATATTAATACATCATAAACAGGGTTTCGAACGGAAATATTATTTGTACCGCTAGATCCTACTTCAAATAAGTTAATATAATTTCCTGATAATGTAATTCTTTTATTTATTTTAGAAAAAATAGAACCTCCTGAAAGTAAAAGATCACTTGAATATGTAGTTTCATTTATTTGACTAGATCCTCTAGGTCTAGTAGCAAAGAAATCGAAGTCTAAGCTTCTTATAAATCTGTCAAATTTAAATGAGAAATCAGTTTGAATACCATGTAATCGCCATCTATTTTCAGTATAAAAGTTTTCATAATGAATGATATCTCGATAGTACTTAAGCATAGCATTTTCGTCACTTGAAAGTTCTTCATCGTAATTGTAAAGTGTGAATTTAGATTGTTTAAGAAAAAGATCTCCGATACTGAAACGGATATTATTATTTATTACTCCTCTTGCTTTAAGTTGTCGGACATTTATTTCTGTACCTGAGCCAAAAAAACTTCCAAAAGAATTTCGTATACGTAACTGTGCAAAAATTTCAATATTATTAATAGGATTTACATGTGTATTTAAATCTAACAGATTATAACCATTTGATGTATTCTTTGCAGAAAGTGTATCATCTATTATACTTTTATCTATAGCATCTCTAGCAAAATAAGATCGAGAAAGTCCATCAAACCAAATATTTTCATTTGTCTGCCCATGAAGACTAATGGCAGAAAAGAAGACTGTAAAAACAATAAATAAGAATAGTAAGTTTCTTTTCATAAGTTAAAAATTTATTTTTAATTCGAGCATAGACTCCCATCCTTTTAAATGATTTTCAATAAAATTTGGATCAAAATATCTATATTGATTATGACGAAAAAACACCATTGCATTTTGACCAATTTTATAATCTAAACCAAATCCAAAAAGCGTATTCTTTTGATTTCTAGAATTCGTATACCGGTAAAGATTTTCTAATCCTAAACTTTCAAAAAAGGTATTTGTGGATGTAGCCTGAGGACTATCTCCTATATCTGTAGAGGCATTACCTAATATTTTTTCTATACCATAACTTAAAACAAGTGCTGTCTTTTCATTCATTTCAACACTAAAATCCATTTCTGTACTGATTTGACTTATAAGTGTTTGACTACCAATTTTAGGCATTAAATTTATATTTTTTTGGCAGGTATTTAGTCGCATCAATGAAAATATATAATAGTTCTTTCCAAAAATCTTATTGTTGTATTTAGCTTGAAATTCAATTATATTAAAAAACTTTTTAAAGTTGGCATTTCCACTAGCACTAGTATCGCTAATATTTACGGTTTCAAATATACCTCTATAAGTTGAATTAAGTGCATTATATGGCCCCCATTCTTGTGCAAAAACATAGATTCTTGAAAGTGTCTGACTATTGATATTATGGATATAAGAAAGCGCTGCTTCAGAGGTATCAATCTCAGCAAATACACCAATACCTCCATTCAGTTTAAGTTTACCCAAATCCATGTCTGCGTTAATAGAAACACCTTGCCTATTATTTACAGGGAATCCAAGTCCAACCATTGGACTTTGATAAGGTGTTCTCACAGTAGTTCCCACCCCTTCTACATTTGGAAAAACTTCAAGAACAGTAGTATTTAAAAAGTTACCCGTAACATTTACAAATTGTGGTGAAATTCTATAAAACTGAAAATTAATTGGAATTTTTGTTGATTTTTCAGTTTTAATATTTAAAAGAATAGACTCACCATAACCTAACGAAAGAATGGGATCTCGATAGTTTCCGATTCCCAATTCTAGTTGGAATTGTATTTTTTTCCATTTTTTATCCAATTCAATAGAATGAATAAAATAGTTTCTTCTTTCATCGCTTAAAGAATCTATATTTGCCCATGATGAAAGATAATTGTAAGCGATTTTTAGTGATGGGATGAGTGTTTTTTTAAGTTGAAAAGATCCAGTGAAATTATCACTAGTTTCAAGTATTGATCGATTAAAATTACTTTTTCCGATAACACCTTTTACAGAAAAATTAAAGGGCAGCTTTGAGCCCTGGAGAAAAACTCCTTGAAAGGCTCGACTACCATATCTAATTCCTTCATCAATTAAACCACTATCATAATACTTGGAATATCGAGTAATTGGCATTTTATTTAACGGAGTTTGAGGTCTTCTTTCAAACGTGCTAACCCTATTAAATGAACGGTTTCCCCAAACAGTAAGTCTACTTTGTCTATACCATGATACACCTCCAGCTTTAAAGTTAAATATTCCTCTATTGGTAGAAATTGAAGTCGATAAATTAAGACCAAGATTAAGTGTTAAATGCTGGGTAAAATCTTCTGAAGGGCCTTTGTATAAACTGTTGAGCATTAGGTCGGCACCAAATTTAATATTGTCTTTGGTCTTTCCATTAATTTTAAATAGAAACATAGGTTCTCTATATGCATCTCCTGAACTAATTGCTACTGTTTTTCCACTATTGTTAGGAAATGTTTCTTTTTGATTACGTACAAATCCTAAAAACCTATAATATCCTGAAAAAGAAATTGAGCTTGAAGGATTCTTAAAACTCAAAATATTACTACTAAAAGATTTTTGCTTGAAAGTGGTATCTTGACTAAAAGAACTACTACCCCACATAAAAAGAATAAACAAAAATAATCTTCTCATAAAACATAAAAAAATATTTCTACTAAATTAATAAATAAATTAAGATTATATATTAATATTATTTTATTAATAGAATAAATATTAATAATTGGAATTAATTTTTCTCAGAGGTATATTTTTCCAAGTAATTCCTTCTTGCCATTTGGGTGCTTTGACCTCAATAAGATAATCGTCTAATATTTTTTCCAATTCCTGTGCTTTAGCTAATTTGGTAGTAGCTAAATTTAAGTATTCCATTTTATCTTTTACTACATTAAATAAGAGAATTGATTTATCATCTTGGAATTTTATTAGCTTGTAATCTCCATTTCGTACTGCTGAATGAGGTCTTTTTAAAGCAATACCATTTCTGTAGGGAACATGAAAAAAAATACCTTTAACTTCTCTCTTAACATGTTCATTTTTTTTATTCAAAAGTATTGAAGCAAAACTCCCTCCATCAATTTCAGTCAATGTATTCTTTTTATTTCCTGCTAATTCTATTAAGGTTGGTAATAGATCAACACCTGAAACCGGTACTGCAGACTCAGAACTGTTTATGATTCCTGGTCCTGCTATAATAAGTGGAACGCGTACCCCTCCTTCAAAAGCATCCCATTTACCTCTACTTAGTGGATAATTATAGCTCTTTTCATACTTCTTTGCACCAGGAATGTTTGGAACTGAGCCATTGTCAGACATATATATAATATATGTATTGTCTTCGATTCCAAGTTCTTTAATTTTTTTTAATAATATTCCAATTCCCTGATCCAAATCAAAAGTCATAGCCGCAAATCCAAGATCTTTTTGTTGTGCACCTTTCGATTTATTTTTTAGTTTATTATAACTTTTTTCCTTGGACTCAATATTGGTATGAACAGCATAATGAGAAATTTGGAGATAAAAAGGTTTTTTCTCTGCTTTACTAGAAGCCATGAATTCAATTGCTCTATCAGTTAAAGAAAAAATATTTTTTGGATCATTTTTAAATATATTTTTCCACTGGCTTTTGTTATTGTCAAAATTACCATCTTTATTTTTTGTGGGTCCATCACTAATATCATATCCAAAGATAGAAGGATTACTTCCCATTCCCCATTTTCCAAAATGAGCCGCTTTATATTTACTATTAATTTTTTTAAGTGCTTTAGGTATACTGATAAATCCTTCATGATCAATATGGTCTGTATTCATTCCAACACGAATTAATGAAAGTCGAGCTGGTGTCTTTCCAAATTGAATACTGTACCTAGATGGAGCACAAACAGGTGCGCTTGAGTATGCATTAGAAAACCGCATACCTCTTTCAGCAAGTAATTCTAAGTTTGGTGTCTCAAAGTAATCACTTTTTGAACCTGGTTCATTGTTCATCATTTGAACAGATGTTCCATTCCAACCTTGATCATCAGCTAGTATTAGTATGAAATTGGGAGAAAAAGTTTTTTTGTCATTTTCCTCTGAATTATTAATCGATTTACATGAAAAAAGAAACAATAATAATCCAATAAGAAAAAAAGGTAATTTAGTAAAAGAGAAAAGTTGTTTTTCTATTAACTTAAGAAATATCATAGCATAAAACATTTATAATTTATTTTAATATTGTAAGTTTAATTTCAATTTATTTCTTTTTAGAATATATTATTTCACCATTTATATCATGAATATCTCCAAAAGTAATATTTTTTGCCTTATACATAGATTTGGCATTTTCGATTTGTCTCCCAAGTCCTTCGGGTTTATTAGAAGCATCATTAATTCTTTCTTCAATCATTAATTTTAAAGAATCCATAACTTCGTTATAATCTTTGTGACTTGCAAGATTGACTAGTTCGTTCTTATCGTTTTTATGGTCATATAACTCATAACCTAACTCACCATTTTGCCCCCATTTTGTAAGTCTATAGCGCCTAGTTTTGATAGAGTATCCATTTCGCCATCTAGTAAGGGCACTTTCACGAACTGAAGCATTAATATTCTTCATTATAGGGGTTAAACTTTTTCCAACTACATGAGGGGGTGTATTTATATTTGTTAAATCCATTAGAGTAGGATAAAGGTCAATTAATTCAACTGGACTCATAGATTTTGCTCCTTTATTTTCAAAATGTGGAGCATAAATTATTAGAGGAATACGTGTTGAATTTTCAAATAATGTTTGTTTTTGCCAATGACCATGCTCTCCCATATGAAAACCATGATCAGAAGTAAATACTACAACTGTATTTTTATCTAATCCGTTGGCTTTAAGATTATCAAGTATTCGACCAACCTGAGCATCTACAAATGAAATAGTTGAATAATAAGCCTCTTTAATTTCTTGAGCAAGTTCTTTTTTCAAATCAAGTTGATTTTTTTTAGCTCTAATTGATTTAACAGCAGGTTCTGGCAAAGTTGCTAAGTAGTTAATTGGAGTTTTTGGTATTTCAATTTTTTCTCGATCATAAAGGCCAAAGTATTTTTTAGGAGCTACAAAAGGAGTATGAGGTCTAAAAAACCCAACCGCTAAAAAAAATGGAGTACCACTTTTTGCAAACTCATTAAGTTTTTTAATTGCTTCACTTGCTGCAATACCGTCTGTTTGTTCGTCATCTTTTCCATCAGAAGCTAGCCAACTTAAAGTCCCTCCATATTTTCTTGGTGATAGAGTATTAATTTTATATTCTTCTATTTTATCTCTTCCATATGGATTAATAGTTTGATCCCAAGAATATATATCGTCATTTCCTGATGTTCCTATTGCACTGGGATTGTCATAATGAAACATTTTACCAATACGAACAGATTGATATCCTAGCTGTCTGAAACGTTGCCCTAAAGTAATAACATCTGGAACGGAATTTCTTAGATTCATATTGTTTCTCGTAATCTTAGTTTGATTTGTATACATACCCGTCATGAATGAAGCACGAGATGGTCCACACAATGGATATTGATTATGAGCATTTTCAAATAAGATTCCTCTTTCAGAAAGAAGATCGATATTTGGAGATTTTACAATCAAATTTCCATAAGTACCTAAGTCACAGTTTAAGTCATCAGCAATAATCAATAATACATTAGTTTTTTCTTCAATTTGTGGAATTAAATCATCCTTTTGTTTTTCATTTTTTACATCTTTTGTGCAACTAAAGAAGAAAAACAGTAAAATAAATAATTGAATATTAATACAATTTCTAAACATTATATATAACTCTTTTTAAATAAAATTGTTTTTGTTTGAAAAGATATTTTTTTGTAATACATATTTTTTTCAATTTATTATATTTTTTACACATCTGAATCCAACATGAAACAATGAACTTTCAGGAGAAGTTGCAGATCTAGAAGAAAGCCTAAAACCATGACAATAATTAGGATTACACAAAAAGGATCCCCCTCTTTGTGCCCTTCCTTGAAGATCAGTAGAAAATATTTGCAAATTACCTTCATAAGGTAAATGCCAATTATAACACCACTCCCACACATTACCTGCTAAATCAAAAATTCCCAGTGAATTTGCTTTATAATAACCAATTGGAGAAGTATACTTAAACCCATCTTGATCACCAATTGTATTTGGGTATCCTGAAGCCCAAGTGTTACACATATATTTATTATTAACTAGCAAATCATTACCCCAATAAAACAATTGATTTTTCTTTTGACCTCTTTCACTTGCTGCGTACTCCCATTGTACTTCACTTGGTAGTGTTTTGTTATAACATTTACAATATGCTAATGCATCGTTCCAACTTATTTGTGTAACAGGATGATTATCATCTGCGATTGATTCTAACTTACCAAATGGAAACTCCCAATTTGCACCATCTACCAAGTGCCAACTATTAGTAGAATCAAAAAAAACAATTCCATTACCAAATTTCTCAGCTTCAGTTATATAATTAGTTTCATTAACAAAACGTCTAAAACTTTCAACAGAAACAAGATTCTTATCAATTAAAAAACTTTGAATTATAACTTGACGTTCTGGTTTTTCTCTTTCTAATCCGTTATTACTTCCAAAAGTAAACTCACCTCCCTGGACAAATACCATTTTATTAGTATCGTATATTTCAATTATATTTGATATAATATCTTTATGATAAATATTTTCTATTTTATAAAACTTATTATTCTGTGAAATAAAATTATTGTTGTTAGAAACGTTTGTACAAGCTAAAAAAAATAGTATGCAGACAGAATATTTAAGCTTTTGAAACAAAAACATAATTATAATTTAAAATTTTTAACTTAATAATATCACTACATTTAACTAATTACAAAGATACACACAAATTATATATAAAAAAAAAGAGCCCGAGTAAAATACTCGGGCTCCTTAATATTAAGATTAACTTAACTCCTTACTGAAGGATTAGTTTCTTGTT
>MDSV01074088.1_pt1 | contig 14142 bp, 12 predicted proteins | sample 810851 | NCBI WGS metagenome assembly MDSV01 (sample SAMN05326640, study PRJNA326480) | marine metagenome | isolation source: seawater | place: Atlantic Ocean: North East | collected 2012 | reverse complement strand
TCATCCATCCATGCTTATTTTGAAATCACAAACTATTGCTGGATTAAACCTTTTAGAAATAGCAGATAAAAACCCTCAACAACTTCAAGATGCATTAATAGAGTTAATTACTTTGTTAGATAATAAAATAATTAATCCTGTTGCAGCAAATAAATTTTCTTGGGAACAAATTTCAAAAGCTCATTTTGGGATGGAGAACGCTCAATTTACAGGCAAAACATATGTAAATATCTTAGATTAATGAAAAGAGTATTGGTTCTATTTTTAATTTTCATTTTTGGTGCTGGAATTATAATTTTTCTAAATCTAGAATGGCAAAACGACAGAAAATTACCTGTTTATCAACCAAATGATATAAACCAAGACCTAGTAGATTCCTCACTACATGGAAGAGGAAGAGGGATTGATGGAGGAGATCATAAAATTTCTGAATTCGAACTCTTAGATCAACTAAATCAAAAAATCACTAAGAAAATAATGCTAGATAAAATTGTTTTGGCAGATTTTTTCTTTGTTTCCTGCCCTTCGATTTGCCCCCAAATGACTACTAATTTGTTAACGATTCACAAACATTTCAAATTAGATAGTTCTGTGTTAATTCTATCCCATACAGTGTGGCCCGAAGTAGATAATGTAAATGTTCTGTACAGATACGCTGAAAAATATGGTGTAGAGCATAAATATTGGAGGTTTTTAACTGGTGAAAAACAAGAACTTTACCGATTGGCAAGACAAGATTACTTGGTAGTTCCTGACATAAATGATCCAAATTTTCAGCATGGGAGTGACGCAGATTTTATTCATACTGAAAACATTGTTTTGATAGATCAAAAACAAAGAATAAGAGGTTTTTATGATGGAACGAGTGCAGTCCAAATGCAACAAGCTATTGAGGATATAAATATTCTAAAAAAAGCCTATAATTAAATGTAGGTTTTTAATTTCTTAGTCAAATAATAAAAAGGAATGGTATCAATTAGTGCTATCACCGTCTTAAAAACATAGCCAGACATTATAAAATAAATTAAAGAGTGGGTTAGCTCACCTTCTATTGTCTTTGGCAATCCATCTACCACAAAATGGGTGATTAATATTACTGCGGTACTGTCTACTAATTGACTAATGAGGGTAGAAGCATTATTTCTCAACCATAGCTTTTTATCTCCCGTTTTATTTTTTAAATAGTGAAATATATTTACATCAATAAATTGTGCACTTAAATAGGCAATCATAGAGGCTAAAGTTGCTCCCATACTTAATTTTCTTATATGGTAAAATGCATATTCAGAATGTATAAATACTTTGTTGTTTTTAATTTCATAGAGTGGGGAGTTTGTCAATATTTGTTCTGGAGGGTCTAATATTCCAGCAAGCCAAATAAAAAACAAGACCCAGATATTTAGAGCAAGCCCCATCCAAACTACCCAGTTTGCTTTTTTTTTGCCATAAAGCTCGCTTATAAGATCTGTACACAAAAAGGTAATTGGATATGGAAGGATTCCTATGGCAATGACAAAAGGAATTTCGAACCCTAAATAATTAAACGAATAATCTATGAATTTAGATGTCCCTAGGATATTTAATAGGGTTATTGACCCCAAAAAGAATCCCGACAAAACGAGAAATATTATGGCTTTATTTGATTCGTTTTTATGCAAGGAAGTGTTGGTTAGTTTTTTTAATATAGAAATTTATTTTATCCTTAAATATAAAACTTATATGTATTTTTAAGTAATTGTTTTCAAATTTTAAATGATAAAAATAGCTTCTATTCAAACCAATATTATTTGGGAAAATCCTAAAGCTAATAAGCTAGAGTACGATAAATTATTTCAATCCTTAGAACCTGTAGACTTAATAATTTTACCAGAAATGTTTACCACTGGGTTTTCAATGAAGACTGAAAATATTGCAGAAAATAATTCTGGAAACACTCTGTTTTGGCTGCAAGAGCACTCTAAAACCCTAGACACATGTATATTAGGAAGCCTTCCGATAAGGGAAAGCAACAAATTTTTCAACAGGCTATACGTAGTAAAACCAAATGAAATTCTATACTACGACAAAAGATATCTTTTTTCAATGGCTCAAGAAGACAAACACTATTCTAAAGGAAAAAAAGAACTAGTTTTTGAATTAAAAGGCTGGAAGATTAAACCTTTAATTTGTTATGATTTACGTTTCCCATTATGGAGTAAAAATAAATATAATAATAACGAATTTGATTATGACATTTTGGTATATGTCGCCAATTGGCCAGCAGTTAGATCTAAAGCCTGGACAAGCTTACTTAAAGCCAGAGCAATTGAAAATATGTCATATGTAGTTGGTGTTAATAGAATAGGTCAAGACGCCAATGAAATAAAATATAATGGCTCATCAAGAGTTTATAATTTTAAAGGAGATAGAATGGATAATTTTAAGGACAATATGCCAAGAGTACAGATTAATAACTTGGTTAAAAGTAAGCTAGCCTCGTTTCGAAATAAATTCCCTGTTTTAAAAGATGCAGATGACTTTAATCTTCTAATTTAAAGTCCCATTGAATATTACTGGTCCAATTTTTCTTTAATTGTAATACTCCATTATAATCCACTATTGGTTCTGGTAAAACTTTCTTTTCAATATTCCCAATTGTCCAATAGCCATCTCCATTCAGATCTCCTATTAGCTTTATCTCATAATCACCTGGCTTACATCTTGAAATGGAGTATTCTAGTTTCTTTCCTGACACTCTTAACTCTTTTACCACTTGTTTGTTTTGAATAATTTGAACAATAGATTTTGGATATGGAATATTAATAACGTTAAGCTCTAGAGTTGATAAATTATTACTATTGGAAATTTCGAAATTTACAATACTAGTATCTTTTTTAGCCTCTTTTACACCAGTTATACTATTTGGGAGAAGAGTCATTTTATAATTTTTAACCTTGCTTTCTGGGAAAATACTAAGTAAGTTTTTATTTACTTTAAATGAAGCATTTATTAAAGTTGAGTCTACAACTAGCTCTATCAAAGAAGTATCAATTTTTTTTATGAATTGATTAAACTCAAGAGTGAATCCTTCTTTAGATATAAGAGTGTTGGACTTTTGTTCTTTGTAAGAAATTTTATTTTCTAGTTCTGTTTTATAATCATAAGAGACTCTTATTGTGTCCTTAAATTCATTTCCAGATTTTATTATTAGAGAGTGTTTTGCCAATGTATCAGAAAAATAAAAAAGATGCTTTGAGTTCATCTCATTGGATTGGTAGATCGTCTTTGTAGTTAAGTCTGTAACCATACAAGAGTCCACAGGGACATTAAATTCCAACTCTAATCTTCCAAAATGGTTAAAAGAGGACTTTTCCAGTGATTTTTTTCTTTTTGGGCTAAAAACAATAATATTTAAAATTGTAGAGCTATCACTCACTAAAATAGAATCTCTACAAAAACCATGATCTTCCGTTAAAGTATCTAATAGTAAATTATCATTCTCATCTAGAAAGCAGTACAATTGGTATTCTCCGTTTTTTATGTTGTTAATTTGGTATTTCCCGTTTTTATCAGTGTAAGTTCTATAAATAAATTCCTTGTTATTAACATGTACTATCCTTATCAAGGCGTTCTCAAAAACCATTTTTTCTGGATACTTTATAATTGTTCCTTTTATAGATCCAGAATCAATTTTTGGACCTGTAGATACCACATAATTAAATTCATTTATTTTATTTTTTTCGGTAATGTCAGCAACGGAGTTTATAAATAAGAAAGAATAAGTAGTATTGGGATGAAGAGTGTCTTTCCAATTTATTTCAATTTTATTTTTTTCTTCTTTTACTTTTACTTCGCTAATTGAAGGGTTGGTTATTAAAGCTCTATTCCCTTTTAAAAATTGAATATTTTCATTGAATTCTAAATTTATACTGGTTTGTTTCATATTAACTAAACTCATATTTGAATCCACAATTAAAACAGGGGCTAGGGTATCTTTATCACCACCAGTGAGAGAAGTTTGTTGAGCACAACTGAATAACCCTAGAAATAATATTATATAAATAAATCTCAAATTATTTTAACTATTAAATCATTAATTAAACTTAAATTTTTTTCATCTACTTCATCAAATGCATTTATTCTATCGTGATCTGCATCTAAAATATATGCAACCTCTCCCTTTTTATTTCTAATTGGAATTACAATCTCAGACTTTGATGCCTCGTTACAAGCTATATGTCCTTTAAATAAATCTACATCTTTCACTACTATTGATTTGTTTTCTTCCCAAGATTTACCACAAACTCCTTTTCCTTTCCTAATTTTTACACATGCTACAGGCCCTTGAAAAGCATCAAGAACTAAGTAATCTCCCTCTACTTTATAAAACCCAACCCAAAACCAGTTAAATCGACTTTTCAATAAAGCGGAAATATTTCCTAAGTTAGTAAAGGTTGGAACAGAAAAATCTAGGATATTTTCTATGTCAGAAAGAATGTTTTTGTATAAATTAGATTTATTAGTCATCTATATAGAATTAAGCAAAAATAAGCTCATCTGTTAGAAATGCAATTTTTTTTACTTTTATACATTAACTTTTTTCATGGCAGGACATAGTAAGTGGGCAAATATTAAGCATAGAAAAGCTGCTCAAGACAATAAAAGAGCTAAAGTTTTTACTCGCGCAATAAAAGAAATAACTATTGCAGCACGTGATGGTGGAGGAGAATTAGATACCAATCCCTCTTTAAGACTTGCAGTTCAAAATGCAAAAGGCGCCAATATGCCAAAAGACACTATCGAACGAGCTATTAAAAAAGGGGTTGGAGGAGAAGGAGCTAATTTAGTAGAAATAACTTTTGAAGGATATGCCTCCAACGGAATTGCAGTATTTATTGAAGCAACTACAGACAATAACAACAGAACAGTGGCTTCAGTAAGATCAATTTTTAATAAGTATGGCGGTAGTTTGGGGACCAATGGCTCATTAGGGTTTTTATTTGAAAGAAAGGGTATTTTCACTTTAAAAAAAGAAAGTCTTGGAGTTGAAGATTTAGAGGAATTAGAGATGGAGTTGATAGACTATGGGTTGGAAGAATTATCCGAAGTTGACCAAGATGTAATCATTCAAACATCTTTTGATGAGTATGGAAAAATGCAGGCGATTTTAGATGCAAAAAAATGGGTGGTGAATAATTCTGAACTTCAAAGAGTTCCTGTCGATACCACAACTCTAGATTTAGAAAGTGCTCAAAAAGTAATGAAGTTAATTGATAAGATGGAGGAAGACGACGATGTTAACGCCGTTTATCACAATCTAGAAATCACAGAAGAATTAATAAATGCTATTTAATTCTTTTTAATAAATTCTATCCAAAACTCATAATCTTTTCTTGGCAAAGACGAAAGCAAGCAATTTTCAAATTTTTTAAAATTAAATTTACTGTTGAATAATTCTTTGTATTCTTTTTCAGTTCCCCCAAAAGGAGGCCCTTTAGTATCAAATTCCCTATTGAAAAGCAACCCAATTATTTCCCCATTTTCTTTTAGAATTTCGTTAGTTTTTTCTACGTAATTTGGTCTTAAGAGGGGATCAATTGCACAAAAAAAAGTTTGTTCAATTATCACATCAAAAAACAATGGTTTTTTAAGTGAAAAAAAATCACCTACTAAAATTTGACCTTTTGGAAACTCTGGGCATGTTTCCTTAAATAAGTCTCCAGCCCTACTGGAAAAATCCATATAAAAAATATTTTCAAACCCGTTTTCAAATCCATATTTCACTTCGTAACCTTTCCCAGCACCAGGTATTAAAACATTAATTTTTTTATTTTCTTGATTTTCAAACCACTTTTTAATAGGTTCTGACACTTGACCTAAGTCCCAACCAGTTTGATTATTTTGGTAGCGAAGATTCCAAAAAGAATAATCTAGATTATTCTCTTTCATTGATATCCCCTTTTTCAGAAAGTAAAATAGCTAAGGGTCTAGTGTATTCAATTTCAGAAAGGATTATTATAATTACAACTGTAAAAGGAACGCTAACTATCATTCCAGTGGTTCCCCAAATCAACCCCCAAAGCATTAAAGATAGAATACTCACTAAAGGACTTATGTTCATAGAGTTCCCCATCCACTTTGGTTCTATGAAATTGCCAATAATAACCTGAATGGATCCCACTACAAAAAGAATAATAAAGGCAGTTGAAAAATCTCCAAATTGCAATAAAGAAAAAACAACTGGGAATAATGTTGCTAATAAAGAACCAATAGTGGGAATAAAGTTTAAGAGAAATATTAGAAATGCCCAAAATATTGCAAAATTAAGATTACAAAAATAGAAGACTAAAAAACTCAATAGTCCTGTTATGAAGCTAGACATTGTTTTAATACCTAAGTATTTTGCTACCGACCATTCTATTTTATTAAGTGTACTGTTAAGACCATTATAATCGGATTTAGATTCTGATAAAAATTGTTTTAATTTATGAGAAAAGTTCGTTTCTTCTAAAAAAATAAATATTGTAAATATTACTATCATTAATGTACTACTTATGATTTTAGATACTGCATCAAAAAGCATTTCTGCCATCCCTGTAAGACTTATTTCAGTATACTGAGTCTCTATGTAAGATTGTAAGTCAATTTCAAATTTATTATTAATAAGATTTATTAATCCATTTATATTATCATTATAATCATGGTGTGAATCTATAATAGAATTAAAACTAGATAAGATAAGCTGTGTAAAGAAGTAAAGAATAGAAAAAATAAATATTGTGGTAATTATTGTTTTTAGTTTATTAGGCACCCACTTTCCATAAACAGGAAATTTTTGAGAAACTGTAGTAAATACTCTAATAGTAAACCATAATAGCAGCGCAAAAATCAATGGAACAAGTATAGATTGTCCATAAATTAGTACTGTTACAACGCCAGCAAAACCAATTACATATTTAGAGAATGAATTCAAAAAAAAAATTTATAATTGAATAAATATATTAAATCTATAATTTAAGATACAAAAAAGGCCTGATCATGTCAGGCCTTAGGCAATATTAAAAATTAAAAATCTTACTTTACAATCTGTAATTTTTTAGTACTTAATGACTCACCATCTTTAAAAACAAGATTATAAATTCCGTTCTTTATTAAAGAAAGATCTATATTGTAATAATCAAAGTTAGAAGTTGGTTTGTAATTTCCTGTAAATACAATTTCACCAAGTATATTATATAATTCAAATTTTATATTTTTTCCTTCAACTCCTTGCAGCTCGATAGTAGCTGAGTTTTCTGCTGGATTTGGAAATACTCTTGGAGAAATTTTAGTATTTTCCTCCATTCCAACTGCATCTGACACCTGAATATCATCTAAAAATAAATTATTTCCATTATCTGAAACGCATCTAAATCTAATTATTACATCGTCTTCATTAGACCAAGCTGCTAAGCCTTTCCATACATCTTCCCAATCATTAGAATTTGGGAAGAAATATGAATTTCTGGGAGAAGTAGTTCGAAGTTCGTTTCCTGATTTATCAAAAAGAGTTACCCAAGTTTTCCCACAACTATAACTTGCTTCAACAATTAATCTATCCTGATTTCCTAATGAACCTCCAACTTTTTGAGTATATGCATAAGAAAATTTTAAAGAAGGGGAAGTAGTGTTTGATAAATCAATATTGTTGAAAACTAAACTAGCTGAGACATCTTTAGGCCAATCAAATAAACCAAACTGAAGAGATCTGGTACTTCCATTACCTCTATTGGAGATTTTAAAATTAGGCAATTCATCAATATTTTCTAAAAACCCCTTGTTAATTGAAGAACTATTTACTTGATAAGATTGAAACCCTTCATTAATTTCGAAGTCGACAATGTTATTAGGAAGAGTATAAAAAATTGGAGGATTATAATTATCAGTTGATGTAGCATCAATTATTGAATTATTATTGGCAACATCTAAATTAAATTCAAATTTATGTTCTCCATCCGTAATATTTATAGAAGGGAAGATAGTAGTTCTTGATGAATTTTGGCCAAGATTAGATTCTGTAACAGAAACAGGGCTTCCTCCATTGTATCTATAAGATATATCGTAATTAGCAGTAGATGTATTGTTATTATTCCTAACCGTAATTTTAGGTTCATAGCTTGTTATACAATAATCATTTAACGGAGACGATACAGAATCTAAAATAAGTGAAGATATCCCAGGTTGAGATGTTGAAAATTCCATAGATGAAATTGATCCATTTATAATTTCTTGCGTACTTTCCGCTATAAATACTACAACTTCTAAATTGAACAAATCATATGGAATACTATTCAGACTTTGAGGAATAGTATAAGTTATTGTATCTGTGTAAAACGTACCTTGGGAAGTATTAAAAATAGTTTGACCCCACTGACCTGTAAGAAGATGTCTAAGTACTTTCATATGATTATAATTCCCATTTGGAAGTACTTGTGAAGGATTTGCAGTCGCGCTTAGCTGAAACCCTTCAATATTATTTTGAAGTAATGCTACATTTAGCCTATTTGTGTTTGATCCATTGCCAGTATAATATGCCTCAACTACCACTGTTATTTCTCTAGATGCCAAATCTACAGTAGATTTTGCTGCTACATTAACGTAAGAAGATTGAGCTAAAATTTGATTGCCAGCAGACGCCCATTGTCCTCTACTCAAAGCTGTCACATTAGAAGCCATCCCTAATCCAGGGAAGACATGTCTGTTAACTGTTCCTGCAGGATATCCAAGAAATCCAGTTTGGTTTAATATAGCTTGTCCAAAACTTGTTGTATAGTTAGGATAGCCAGATGCAGGTGCAGCATAACCACCAGCATGAATATTTATTATTACAACATCCCCAGGGTGTGCTGCTTCAAATTCATTAGCTATTTTATGACCATCAGCGCAGGGACCACAACGTACACCTCCAATTTCTTCTAAAATAACATTTTTATTTTCAAGGACTGTGCTAACAAATGTTTGACAAAACAAATCTATCGTTATAAAAAAAAACGAAATTATTAAAGGATATTTTTTCATTTTAAACTTTCTATTTATTGCGAATCTAATTAATTATATATGTAAATAAAAATTATAATAATTAATTAAGTAGTTTTGTTTATTATAAAATTTATGATCAAACAATTATTTTTTACATTTCTTTTGCTTTCAGGTTTAAAAAGCTTTTCTCAAGTAGAGTTCTATTTAAGTAATGGGTTAGGATATGATACACTTAATATTTTAAATGGAACTACTGTTAACCTTAACGAAAGTTCATCTTTTGTAGAATTAACATTGGGATGTAAAAATACATCTTCAGATTCTTTAGATTTATTTATTAAAAGAAAAATCTTTACCTCTTCTTGGAGTTTTCTAAATGACCAGTTATGTGATAATAATTTATGTTATTCCCCATCTGGAAGTGATTTTACAACACCAGTCGCAACAGTGCTTGAAGTTGGGGAAATTACTGTTTTAAAATCCAGTTTTTTATTTTCAAACACCAACACTTCAATTTATGTAAGATATTACGCATTAGACGAAAATTTAAATATGATTGATTCAGTCGATTTTTCTTTGAATAACGCAACGACCATAAACCAAAAATTTAACCCTTTAGAAATATCAATATCATCTTTTCAAAATAACGCAGAAATATTTGTTTCAAATACTAGTAATTACTCAAAATTAAATTTTAAAATATATAATGTATTAGGAAACCTTATAAAAGAAAGTGTTCTACATGAATCAGAAACAAAGCTAAATTTTGATTTAGCTAAAGGAACTTATATTATAACAATTGATTCCAATGGACAAGTTCTTAAGAGCAAAAAAATAGTTGCGCTCTAAAAAATTCTTTCTTTTAAACTAACTAATTATTAATACTTCTTCTTAAACACCATCTAAATCATTTTAGCAATACTAATTTTAGTCTTACTAAAGTGGAATTTAGCTGTCTAAAAGAGTTTGCAATAAATTACCTTAATCTTGTTTTAGATTTATATAGAAGGTAATATAATTAACTACCTTGTGAAAGGTGTTTTAAATCATATTATTCAATGATGATTTTTCTATTCCCAATTGAAAGGTTATTTTTATCTCTCAACTCAATTATATAAATTCCTTTTGCTTTGTTGCTAATATCAATACTATATTGAGATAATCCTTTAATAAGATTAGAGAATATTTCCTCCCCCATTATATTATAAATTACTATTGAATGGGGTAACTTTAGACTATTAAAATTTAAATTGAAAAATCCATTGTTTGGATTGGGAAATATGGTAAAGTCCAACAGATTATTATTTCTTATTGAATTAATCCAGTTTAAATCCTCATAGACTTTAACTGTATTATACTGTGTGTAGCTTCCATTTGGGAAGCTGGTCCCTCCGATTACAGCAGCTTTTCCGCCATATCCTGGGGTCTTGAAATCCATCAAAGGTCTGTCTAAATTCATAAAACTAAATGATGTATCCTGAGTATCAAACACATCAATTCTACTTACTATATTACCATTACCCCACATCAATTGAAAATTCCAATTACCTCCTCCTGAAAATAATATTTTATTCCCTGCTGTAGCACAATCCTCAATAGCTCTAGATGAACCAGCTAAGTTTGTTGATGTCCAATTACTGCCATCAAAAGTATTAATTCTAGAAGAGCCTGATAAATGACCTGTTGCTCCACCAGCAAAAACAAATAATCCGTTACAATGACATGCAGATATTCTTGCTCTTGCACTTGCTGCAGGCAAATTTCCAGTAGTCCAAGAATCAGTTTGTCCATCATAAATTTCGTAAGCGTCAGACACACTATATCCATCTAAATAACTACTAGGTTGTGTAGTATCCATAGTTAATCCACCAGCAAAAATTGCGATATTACCATCAGTTACAGCACTACTATAAAATCGGCTATCAACTGTGTATCTTGAAGACCATATTTTTGAAGCTTCGTCATAAATCCATAATTTAGTGTTTCCTCTTGTTTTAGCTGCATCTGAGTACCAATGCCAGTAATTTGCCCCTGGAGCAACAATTATTTTGCCATTTATTGCTACTGCATTGCCTTCAATCGTTTGAAATGGAATACTAGATAAAGTAAAGACTCCATTATTATAAAGTTCCATTGTAGGAGTTAAAACCCACGGCTGTTGATTCCAATTTGAAACCCCTCCAATAACATAAACACCGCTATCTCCTCTTACTGTAATTGGCTCTAACCGGGTATAACTCATAGCTTGAATTCCCCATGTATGAGTATTAACATTATAGGTATAAGCATTACTTGAAAGATTAGAACTACTAGTTGTACTATTCCAGGCCTGGCCTCCAGCTATTAGTATATTTTCTGCATCAATAAATTCAGCATCATATCTAGAAAGTTTTTCTAAAATAGTACCAGATGTCCATTGGCCAAATACGGACCCTGAAATTAAAAGAATAAATAAGGTGGAAGTAAAGTTTTTCATATAAGTGATATTTAAAAGTTAATATATTTAAGTCAATACCAATAATCAGATATTTTGGTTTTATTATTAAAAATTGTTATTTAGGATTTGTAATTTTTTAGAATAAATAGATCCGTCAACTACTAATATTACGTTGTAAATTCCATTATTTAAACCTGAAATATCTAGTTTTTGTCTAAAATCAGAACTAGTTGTATAATTTTTAGAAATTACAAGTTCTCCTAGTAAGTTATATACCTCTAACGTTATATCCGGACCGATCATTCCTTCTATATTAAGAGAAGCTATTGCAGAAGCAGGATTTGGATAAATAGTAAAATTAATGAATTGGCTTAGTTTATCAATTCCAACAGTAGATGTAGCAGGAGCATCAACATTTTCACCTTTTGTGTTATAAACCTCCCCGTTAGAAGGGTCTATTAATAAAACAATTGCTCTTAAACGAGATGGATCATATTCGCTAGGAACAGTATAGGTGGGAAATGTGTAACTATAAGTACTATCACCTGATAGAGTGTTAGGTAAGGCAGAACTAGATCCAATAAAAGAGGGAATAATTTCTCTTGCAACATTTTTAAAATACATTAATGCTGGTGGAACTGGGTTTCCTGCAGTTAAGAAATCTACTCCACTTGTTGCCATAAAAGTATTTCCTAGATAGTATGCATTTGACTGACTGTAACCCATGTCAGTATCATCGTGCACGCTATCTTCAGTTATAACTAAAGCTAAATTTAGATTTGAACAATTTATAGCAAATTTTAAATCTGTTGATACAATTAATTCTCTGTTATTTGTGTCGTAATCTGTGAAAACATCAATATCTGCATATCCAAAATCATTTTTGTAGTCATTGAAGTCTGCCATTGAAGCTCCTACAACGTTTCCATAGTTAGCAACAGTTTTTCTATCAATCATATTTTGAGGCCAAGCATTTGCAGAAACAAAGCTATTATTAAAACATGCACTTTGGTAAATCATATTATACATAGCGTCACTTGTACCTGAACCCGTATTTCCGTGGATACTAATAATTTCAATACTATCTATAGAGCTAGTTAACATCACCTCTTCTAATCTTACAATTCCTCTTGGACTGTAAAATCCAAAATCATTTGCTCCGATGGTTTGATCTTCAAACAAAACCTTTTTAAAAGGAGTGAATGAAGCTATTGTAAGTACATGAGACAGTAAATTATTAGTACTATCACTATCACCTACTGCCACAACTTCCACATCAATATTATAAGTTTGTAAAGAATTTGTTTGGATAGGTGTTGAATGAGTAAAATTATACGAATCGTTGAATCCAAGATTCACATTTACTGATTCTGATTGTTGTCCAGATCCATCGTCCCAAAGAATATTAAATGTTGAAATGGTATCTAGGCCTAAATTGGTAATAAGTCCAGAAATATCTGTGGATCCTGGACCATCAATGCTAGGAATATCTAATGAAGTAATAGCAATATCAACTAATTCAGCTTGTTTAACAACTACATCATCAATAGCCCACCACCAGTCAAAATCTCCTTCGTAGTGAAATCTTATCTGTACATTTGAATTCCCAGCAATTGAAGAGATATTAAAAATTTCGTGACCATACTTTGAGGTGGTTCCAAAATCATGAATAACGGACCAAGTTTGGCCGCTATCTATAGATGACTCCACTCTTGCTACTGGATTTCCCCATACTTCAAAAGAGTGATTAAATTCAAGTACAACACTAGTGAAATTTGATAAATCCATAATTGGAGATAATAGGTTAGTATTTTGAGTATTACCGTTTCCAAAACCATCACTATCAACAATAGCATAAACGTTGGTACAGTTTCCAGAGCTACTAGAAACCCCACTTGGCTCAACTATAGTTGAACTTCCTGAATTACCTGGTGTACCTGTTGTTGGGTCATTTATTGTCCACTCAGCATTACTTGTCGTCCATCCATTTGGAAAAGTTCCAATACTTGCAGATGTAGATTCAAAATCTTCAGAGAGAATTTGAGCACTAGTATTGATAGAAATTAAAGTGATAAATAAAATTGAAAATTTTTTCATAATTCGATTTATAAACGTATTTTTTTGAAATGGATTCATCATAAAATTTTCAATAATTAATGTTAAAACAAAAGTAAAGTTAATAAATTATATATTTTAATATTAAATTTTAATAAAATTTTGTGACTCCGGAAGGATTCGAACCCTCAACCCTCAGAGCCGAAATCTGATATTCTATCCAGTTGAACTACGGAGCCATTTTGAACAAAAATAGTTTTTTTGCAATAATTATTTTAATAATTAGTTAGTTTGCATAATATGAGATGGCTCAAGTATACTTTATTTTTTTTAAATCACTTTATATTATCTATAAATGCACAAGATTTTTCCGTAGGCACATGGAGAGATCATTTGCCATATTCAGAATTTAATCAAGTAGTACAAGTAGGAAACTTGTATTATGCATCTACACCATATTCTATTGTTGAGTTTGATAAATCTAACAATGAAATAACGAAACTGAGTACAGTAAACGGATTAAGCGAAATTGGAATCTCTTGTATTGAAGCTAATAATTCTCACCAGTCTTTACTTATAGCTTACAACTCTAGCAATTTAGATTTGATAAAAAATGGAGAAATAACCAATTTGTCGTCGATTTTCACCAGCTC
>MDSV01169777.1_pt1 | contig 14148 bp, 13 predicted proteins | sample 810851 | NCBI WGS metagenome assembly MDSV01 (sample SAMN05326640, study PRJNA326480) | marine metagenome | isolation source: seawater | place: Atlantic Ocean: North East | collected 2012 | reverse complement strand
AGATATGACAGTAGAAGAGAATTTATTAATGGGTGGATATATAAAAGATAAAGTTGAAGAGTCATATGAAGAAGCGGAAAAAATATTTCAAAAATACGAAAGATTAAGAAATAGAAGAAATCAACCTGCAAAAGTTTTATCAGGCGGTGAGAGAAGATTGTTAGAGATTTCAAGAGCATTGGTTATGAAACCTTCAGTTTTATTAGTGGATGAACCGTCAATTGGTTTAGAGCCTAAGTATATAAATATGGTTTTTGAAATTTTAGATGATCTTCAAAAAGCTGAAAAGAAAACTATTATACTTGTAGAACAAAATGCTAAAAAAGGATTAGAGTTTGCTGATATTGGGTATGTTTTAGTTTCAGGTCAAACGGCTATAGCCGGTAAAGGTGATGATCTTTTAAAAAATCCAGATGTAGGAAGACTATTCCTAGGCGGATGATAAATTCTAAAGTCTTTTTTCAAGGATTAAATTCTCTAAAAGGCTCTAGATCTCCTGCCATTCCTTTAGCAGCTTGCTTTATCGCTTTGGGGGCTTTATTAAAAGACGCTGGTTTCAATTTGCAACAAAGCACTGCCTCAAGTTTATTTACTTATGCATTACCTGGTCAGTTAGTAATGGCAGAGTCTTTACTATTAGGGGCATCAATCCTTAACATTTTTATTGCTGTGTGGTTAGTAAATTTTAGACTTTATCCAATGACAGTTTCTCTATTCCCACTTCTAGTACACAAATCCCAACCTAAATGGAAATATTACTTGTCATGTCATTTTTTAGCAGTTTCATCCTGGTTAATTGCAAAAGATACTTATCAAAAAATTAATAAAAAACACAGAATAGATTTTTGGATAGGAGTTGGAATTGGAACCTGGTCAACTGCAATTCTAATGACAATTGTCGGATACTTATGTGCTGAATATTTGAATAAAGATACGATGATTGGTTTAGCAATAGTTAATCCAGTTTATTTCTTTTGTATGATGATTGGAGCAATGAAAAACACAAGTATTTCCACAGCTGTAATATTAGGCACAACTCTAGGCCCCTTAATTTATTTATACTCTACAGAATGGTCATTGCTGTTTGCAGGTTTAATTGCTGGAACTATTGCTTTTATATTTGGAGAAAAAAATGGAGTCTAATATTATTGTGCTTGCTATTGTTGCTACTTCTTTAGCTACTTTTATTTCTCGATTTATGGGTGCTATCACTTCAGAAAAAGTTAGCGTTAAATCTAAAGTATTTAATTGGTTTAACTGTGTTGCTTACTCAACTTTAGCCGCTTTATTAGGTCGAATGATAATATTTCCTGCTGGGTTACTTGCAGAATCTGAATTAATTATTAGAGTATTAGTACTTTTTGTTTGTATTTCTATCTTCATATACACTAAAAAAAACTTAGTACTTCCAACTATATTTTCTGCTATACTTTTATCTGTTTTATCAAGCCTATGAGTTTAGAAATTAAAGAACATAATAAATCTAAAAGAGTAAAGATTATAAAACTTAAAGAACATGACTTAGATAAAATTATATTCCCATTTAAAAAACATAGTATAACTTCCTTAGAATATAAGCCATTTTCAAGATTCAGTTTAGCTAAAAGTCTTGATGAAGTTTTTGAGAATAAGTTGGGGCGTTCATTAATAAAGGTGCTTAACGATAGAAACACAGGTACAGCTATTATTGAACCAGAAATAAGTAACAAAAAATTCGATAAAGATTTTTTAGTTAAACTTTCAACAGGATTAGCTTACTTAGTAGGCAATCCAAATTTTGACTCAATGACTGGAAAGTATTACGCAAGATTTTATGTGAAACACCAAGACAGCAGTGACTCTTATCTAAGAAAAGCATACACTAATTTGGATCTTCACACAGATGGTACTTATGTAAATGAAAAAACAGATTGGTTAATTATGACAAAAATGGAAGAGCAAGCAGTTTCTGGAGGTGAAAGTGTAATTTTACATTTAGATGACTGGGAACACCTTGATGAGATGAGTAATGACCCTATAGGGCAACAAAATTTTATTTGGGGATCTCCTAAAAGTAAAAATATAAGTTATAAAGTTGAGCATCCTGTTTTTGCAAAAGATAAAAATGGAAAACCCGTAATATCTTACATTGATCAATTTCCTGAGCCAAAAAATATGAATCAAGGTTTATTTTTACAAAGGCTCTCTGATTGCTTAGAGGAAAGTAAAAAAAAAATAGAGCTCCCACTTCCTGTAGGCTCTACAATATTCTCAAATAATTATTTTTGGTTACATGGAAGAAAACCATTTAAAGAAAACAATAACTTAAGCAGAGAGTTATTAAGAATAAGGGGTACTTTTTTTTCTTAAATTAAATTTGGATTATAATCTCACGTATTTTTTTGTTTTGTCTATAGCCCAATTCTTTGGTCCGTTAATTGCTATAAAAATAAATCCCCCAGCCAAACCAAAATTTTTTAAAAGAGCTATCTGTTGCATTTGATTGTCAAAATCCAAGTGAAAGATTAAAGCAGTCGCTATAGAAAAACTTGCTAATAAAGTTGCTGACATTTGAGTTTTAAAGCCGATAATAACAAAAATAGGTAATAAAATTTCTAAAACTATTGTCGGCCAAAGTAAAATTCCTGGAACACCAAACCCCTCCATCCAAGATACGGTTGAATCATAATTAAAAATTTTATTAACCCCAGATAGTAGAAACACTGAAGAAATAAAAATTCTTGCTATAAGATCAAATAAATTTGCCATGAGACATTTAAACTTATTGGTAAAAAGAAGTCAAAAGGCAATTTCCTAGAAAATATAAGTTTAAAATTTTCTTTATTTAATTGTTTAGCTTGGTTATTCTACAAAATTCATGATTTTGGGCTTTTTAGGAACAGGATATATTGCATCTTCGGTGATTGAGGGCATTTTTAAGTCTAAGTTAAAAATAAAAAAAATTTATATTTCACCAAGAAATAAAATATTAGCAAAAAAATTAAGTAGAAAATTCAATAAAATTAAGATCATTAAAAATAATCAAGATTTAATTGATAGATCTCACTGGATTTTTTTAGCGATCACACCATCTGTTGGTCATAAGATTTTGAAAAAACTTTATTTTAAAAAAGATAAAAAAATAATAAGTTTTATTTCAACAATAAATATCAAAAGTTTAAAAACTTACACAAAAAATAATAATATATCTCGAGTAATACCTCTTCCATTTATAGGTATGAAAAAAGGACCAATAATAATTTATCCTGCAAACAATAGTTTAAAGATTTTTTTCAAAAATTTAGGAAAAGTTTTTGAAGTTAAAAATGAAAAATTATCTAAAGCTTTTTGGTCTACCTCATCGTTTATGGCGTCATATTACAATCTGTTATTAACCACAAGCAATTGGTTAGTTTCTAAAGGGATTAAAAAAAATGAGGCTGAAGAATACACTAGAGAGCTTTTTTTAGCATTGTCTGAAGACTCAATATATAAAAAGAAATTACCTTTAACAAAACTTGTTTTAAATTCGCAAACGCCAGGAGGGACTAATGCATTTGTACTTCGAAACCTTAAAAAGACTAAATTTTATCAAGTGCAAAAACAAACTTTAAATAATATATTTAAAAAATTTTAAAGAGGAGATAGATAATGGAAATTTCATACGACGATTTTAAAAAGGTTATAATAAAAATAGGCACAGTTATTGAAGTTAAAAAAAATGAAAAAGCAAGAAAGCCCTCATTAGTTATAAAAGTAGATTTTGGTAAAGACTTTGGAATCAAGCAATCATCTGCTCAAATCACACATTACTATAATCAAGAAAATCTTGTTGGTAAACAAGTCATTGGTGTTTGTAATTTCCCAACTAAAAATATTGCAGGAGTCGTTTCGGAGGTTTTAATTTTAGGAGCGATTGAAAATGATGGAAAAGTTGTTTTAGTTCACCCTTCGCAGAAAACTGAAAATGGATTAGATATCGCTTAAGATGTCTTCACAGTTATTTTCATTACTACTTTTTAGCTTAGTAGCCTCTCTGTCCCCTGGACCAAACAATATTATGACTTCTTATACCGCATTTAATTTTGGAATTAAAAAAACTGTTCCAACAATGTTAGGAGTTATAATTGGATGGACAATGCTTGTAATACTACTTCAAATATGTTCAGTAATTATCTTTCAGAGATTTGAAATAATTCAGAAAACGATAACACTTTTAGGCTCCATATATTTAATATTTATGGCTTATAAACTCTCATTTTCGTTTCAAAAATTTCAGAATGTAAATTCACAGCCAGTAACTTTCTTAAACACATTTTTTTTTCAATTTGTGAATCCTAAAGCTATAATAATTGCTCTTACGGCAATTTCGATTTTTATAGACCCACAAGTAGACTTCTTAAAAGACTCAATAATTCTTACTATTATATTTTTTATAATGGCCGTTGGAAGCCAAGGAGTGTGGTGTTTAATGGGAAAATATTTGAGAAAATTTGCCACAAGTGATCGATTTATTCAAAATTTTAACTATACAATGTCTTTTTTGCTTATAGTTTGTGTCATTATGTTTTATGTATAGCACATGAAATTTAACAGCAAAAATTCATTTAATTCATTAGATATTATAAATTCGTCAGGCCAAGATTATAAATATTTCAACTTAAAAGCTGCTGAAAAAAACGGTTTAGAGGGAGTGTCTAAACTTCCAAAGTCACTAAAGGTTTTATTAGAGAACCTTCTAAGACATGAGGATGAAGTTACGGTAGATAAGAAACAAATTTTAGCATTAAAAGAATGGCTTAAAAATAGAAAATCAAACACTGAAATAGCTTATAGGCCTGCTAGAACTTTATTACAAGATTATACTGGTATTCCTGCTATCGCAGATCTAGCTGCTATGAGAGATGCAGTTAAAGAAAAGAATAAAGATCCAAATAAAATCAATCCATTATCCACAGTTGATTTAGTGATCGATCACTCAGTGATGGTAGATGAATATGCATCAGGTAAATCATTTAATCAGAACGTTAAAAAAGAATTTTCTAGAAATGGAGAAAGATATGCTTTTCTTAAATGGGGTCAAAAAGCCTTCAATAATTTTAGAGTTGTTCCCCCAGGCACAGGCATATGCCATCAAGTCAATTTAGAATATCTGGCTAAAGTAGTTTGGTCGTCCAAAAGTGGTCAAGATTTATACGCTTATCCGGATACTTTAGTTGGAACAGATAGTCACACAACTATGGTTAATGGGTTGTCTGTTTTAGGATGGGGAGTAGGTGGAATAGAAGCAGAAGCTGCTATGCTAGGTCAACCTATATCAATGCTAATCCCAGAAGTCATTGGCGTAGAGATTAAAGGAAAACTTATTGAAGGACTAACTGCTACAGACTTAGTTTTAGCTATTGTTGAAATGTTAAGAAAAAAAGGAGTTGTGGGAAAATTTGTAGAGTTTTATGGACAGGGTTTAAAAAATCTTACACTTGCTGATAGAGCAACGATTGCCAATATGGCACCTGAGTATGGAGCAACATGCGGCTTCTTCCCAATTGATGATGAAACATTAAAATATTTAAAACTCTCTGGTAGAAATAAAGAAACAATAGAACTTGTAGAAAAATATTCGAAAAAACAAGGTCTTTGGGCAAGTGAAGACATGGAATTTACAGATACTTTAACTTTAGACATCAGCACTGTTGTACCGAGTATCTCCGGGCCCAAAAGACCTCAAGATAAAGTTCTATTAACTGAGTCCTCAAAGGAGTTTGCCAAAGCTTATCAAGAAAATACTAAAAGAGATAAATCAGTCGAAGTAAAAGTTTCTGGAGCAGATTTTAAAATTACCGATGGAGATATAGTTATAGCAGCAATTACTTCTTGCACTAATACCTCTAATCCGAGTGTAATGATCGGAGCAGGATTACTAGCAAAAAAAGCCGTAGAGAAAGGATTAAAAATTAAACCATGGGTAAAGACATCTTTGGCTCCAGGATCTAAAGTAGTAACGGATTACTTAGAAAAAGCAGGTTTAAATAAATATTTAGACGAACTTGGCTTTAATTTAGTGGGTTACGGCTGCACTACTTGTATTGGCAATTCGGGACCTCTTAATAAAGATATTTCTGATGCGATCCACAAAGGAAATTTATATGCAGTTTCGGTACTATCGGGAAACAGAAACTTTGAAGGGAGGATAAGTCCTGACGTCAAAGCTAACTATTTAGCTTCACCCCCACTTGTAGTTGCTTTTGCTTTAGTAGGAAATATGAATTTTGATATTTACAAAGGTCCTCTTGGAAAGGATAAGGAAGGCAGGGAAGTTTTTCTTAAAGATATTTGGCCAAGTAATAAAGAAATTGAAGAAATAATGTTAAAATCAATTAACGCGGATATGTTTATTGATCGTTATTCAAATGTTGCTGAAGGTCCAAAAGAGTGGAGTGATATTAAAACAGTAGATAGCAGTATTTATAATTGGGAAGATAATTCTACTTATGTTAAAAAACCTCCTTTTTTTGATAATTTATCAGATAAGCCAGAGGGATTTAAGCCAATTAAAGATGCTAGACTATTGCTTTTGTTGGCAGACTCGGTCACTACTGACCACATTTCTCCCGCAGGAAATATAAAAAAAGATAGTCCTACAGGAGATTATTTTATGAAAAATCAGGTTCAACAAAAAGATTTTAACTCTTATGGAGCTAGAAGGGGAAATCACGAAGTAATGATGAGAGGTACTTTTGGAAATATTAAAATTAGAAATGAAATGGCACCTGGCACAGAGGGTGGATTTACAACTTTGCAACCAGATGGAAAAGTTATGAGTGTCTTTGAAGCAGCTATTGAGTATAAAAAAAGAGGAAACGATTTAGTGGTTATGGCAGGACAAGAATATGGCACAGGGTCTTCTAGAGATTGGGCTGCTAAAGGTACGAAATTACTAGGAATTAAAGCCGTAATTGCGGAAAGTTTTGAGAGAATTCATAGGTCAAATTTAATTGGGATGGGTGTTTTACCTCTTCAATTTAAAGAGGGATTTGATAGAAAAAATTTAAAAATTACTGGATCTGAATTAATAACAATTATTGACATAGATAAAGGCATTAAACCAAGAGATGAAGTATCTTGTGAAATAAAATACAAAGATGGAAAAATCAAAACTATTAAATTACTTTGTAGAATAGATACTCAAAATGAAGTTGAATATTATAAAAATGGAGGAATACTTCAATACGTTCTGCGTAACATGCTTAATTAATGAGAAATATTTCAGTAAAAGTTCACCCCTCTAAAGCAAATTTAAAAAAGAAAGATCAGTTAGCTTGGAAAATTGCAGAAATAGCATCTGATAATGCAAAAATAAATAATGAGGCGGCTGAGATGGTTATTAATAGAATTATTGACAATGCTTCTGTAGCGATAGCTTCTTTTAATAGAAAACCTGTTATTTCAGCAAGGGAGATGGCAATAGCTCATCCAAGAAAAAACGGCGCAAATGTTTTTGGTTTAAATTCAAAAACAACAGTCGATTGCGAATGGGCGGCCTGGGCTAACGGAACAGCCGTTAGAGAACTGGATTTTCATGATACTTTTTTAGCTGCAGATTATAGTCATCCAGGAGATAATATCCCTCCAATTTTAGCTGTTGCCCAGCAATCTAAATGTAATGGTATGGATTTGATCAGAGGAATTTTGACAGCTTATGAAGTTCAAGTTAATTTAGTAAAAGGAATTTGTTTACATGAACATAAAATTGATCACATAGCTCATTTAGGACCAAGTGTAGCTGCGGGCTTAGGAAGCTTATTAAAATTAAAAACTGCAACTATTTTTCAATCTATTCAACAAGCTTTACATACAACAATTTCAACTAGGCAGTCTAGAAAAGGAGAAATCTCAAGTTGGAAAGCATTTGCTCCTGCTCATGCAGGAAAACTTGCTATAGAAGCAGTTGATAGAAGTATGAGAGGTGAGGGTTCACCTAGCCCAATATACGAAGGAGAGGATAGTGTTATTGCCTATATATTATCTGGGCCTGGTAAAAAGTATAATGTGCCTCTTCCAAGAATTAATGAACCAAAAAAAACCATTTTAGAAACTTATACCAAGGAACATTCAGCTGAATATCAATCACAAGCGTTAATTGATTTAGCGAGAAAACTAAACAAAAGAATAAAAAATTTATCTGATATCTCTAAAATAATTATCGAAACTAGCCATCATACTCATTACGTTATAGGTACAGGATCTAAAGATCCTCAAAAAATGGATCCTTACGCAAGTAGAGAAACATTAGATCATTCTATAATGTATATATTTGCAGTTGCCTTAGAAGATGGATCTTGGCATCACATCAAATCCTATACTACTAAAAGAGCTAGAAAAAAAAGCACAATCAAATTATGGAGAAAAATCTCTACTCGAGAAAATCACAAATGGACAAAAAAATATCATAATCCCAATCCACAAAAAAAAAGCTTCGGAGGTAAAGTAATTATTAAGATGAAAAATGGATCTATAATCACAGAAGAAATAAGTGTTGCTGACGCTCATCCAGCTGGGAAGAGACCTTTTAGAAGAGAGCAATACATTAAAAAATTCAATACACTAACCAAGGGTATCATTACAAAAAAAGAAGCTGAGAGATTTTTAAAGACTGCGCAAAATTTAAAAAAACTAAAAAGCAAAGATTTAAAAAATTTAAATATTCAGGTGATTCCAAAGTTAAATAAGAGAAAAAAACCTAAAAAAAGCATATTTTAATTTATTGTAAATTTACTAAATAAAATGATCTATGTTGTAAAAAAGCAACACAAAAACCTTGATTTTATTGGTTTTATTAATACAATCTTGACGCGAACAAGTGTTTTTAAATGGACAAATTTAGGAAAAATTAATAATGATATGTAATCGATCGAAGTTAACTTAAACAATAAAGAAAGTATATACTATGAAAAAAATTATAATCACGGCTATAGCTACTATTTTGCTAACTAGTTCAGCTGCATTTGCAGGTAGTATCCAAATTGGTGCTAAAGTATCAAGCGCATTTGTTGATGCTTCTGGTACTGAGAAAACTACTTCAGGTACAGTTACTGGTGGAGCAGTAAATACGAATAACGCAGTAGCCGAAAATAAATGGGTTACAATTCCTTCAGTCTACGGAGAGTACAGTTTTGACGACGCTTCATGGGCTGGTGAAGGTAACGGTATAACACTTGGTATTAATTACACTTTTGGTTCTGCTGATGTTAGCGATCAAGTTAAGTCTAGAGCAGACAGTGCGGAAGATGCTGCAGGTAGCGGTTCTTCTGGTAACGTAACTTATACAGCTCAGGCTGAGTTAGAAAACTACATAGGTTATTATATAGAATTGCCATTATACCAATCTTTCTATGTTAAAGCAGGAGTTTCACAAATCGACGTGGTTACACAAGAAGACGCTGATCACGAAGGTTCGTATGGAGACGCTACTTTAGATGGTGTTGATGTAGGATTTGGTTTTAAAGGAACAGCTGGTTCAAATTATGTATGGAAAGTTGCATACGAACAAACTAACTGGGACACTTTAAATTTAACATCTACAACTTCAAACACAATCACAGCTGACATAGATACAAAGGAAATTGCCTTATCGTTAGGGTATAAATTTTAAATAATTTAATTATTTATTAAAAAATTAAACCCGCCTTTTAGGCGGGTTTTTTTTTAACCTTTTTAAGCTGCTTCTTCTTTATATTCATCCAAAGAAGGGCATGAACAAACAAGATTTCTATCGCCGTATACATTATCCACTCGTGCAACAGGTGCCCAATATTTATTATTTTTTACATATTGATTAGGAAAAGCTGCTTCTTCTCTTGTGTAATGATGTTTCCATTCATTAGATGCTAATTCAACGTAAGTGTGAGGAGCATTTTTTAGCGGGTTATCAATTTTATCAAATTTTGATGTTTCAACTTTATTTATTTCTTCTTTAATTTGAATTAATGCATTACAAAATTTATCTATTTCATCCAAATTTTCACTTTCCGTTGGTTCAATCATTATAGTTCCGGCTACTGGCCAAGACATTGTAGGAGCATGATATCCAAAATCAATTAATCTTTTTGCAAGATCTTCTTCTGAAATTCCAGTACTAGCTTTAATTGGCCTAATATCAATTATACATTCATGTGCAACGTTGCCATTTTTTCCTGTGTATAACACCTTATAGTGTTTTGATAATTTTTTTGAAATATAATTTGCATTAAGAATTGAGACTCGTGATGCGTTGCTTAATCCTTCTGCTCCCATCATTTTAATATACATCCAAGATATTGGAAGAATGCTTGAGCTTCCCCAAGGAGCTGCAGATACAGCTCCCATTCCATTTTTTGGTCCAGACTCTTGAATAATTTCATGTCTTGGTAAAAAATCAGCTAAATGTTTAGCACAAGCAATTGGCCCCATTCCTGGTCCACCACCACCATGAGGTATACAAAAAGTTTTGTGTAAATTAATATGACAGACATCTGGTCCAAATTTTCCTGGCTTAGCGATACCCACCAATGCATTAAGATTAGCTCCATCCATATAAACCTGCCCCCCTTGTTTATGAACAACATCACAAATTTCAATTATCTTCTCTTCGAAGACACCATGTGTTGAAGGGTATGTAACCATTAAAGCAGCTAAATCTTTAGAATACTTTTCCGCTTTATTTTTAAGATCATTTATATCTACATTCCCGTCTTCATCACAATTAACAACCACGACCTTCATTCCGCACATTTGAGCACTTGCCGGGTTAGTTCCATGAGCTGAATTAGGAATTAAGCATACATTTCGATTTTCTTCCTTATTGTTTTTGTGAAATTTTCTTATTGTCATTAAACCAGCATATTCGCCTTGAGCTCCAGAATTTGGTTGCAATGAAACAGCATCAAACCCTGTAATTTCTTTTAAGTCATTGATTAGATCATTGAAAAGTATCTTATAACCCATCATTTGATTAGTTGGCACAAAGGGATGTGGTAATGAAAATTCTTTCCATGTTATAGGCATTAGCTCTGCCGTTGCATTAAGTTTCATAGTGCAAGAGCCCAATGCAATCATTGATCTATTCAGCGCAATATCACAATCCTCAAGTTTTTTTAAATATCGAAGCATTTCTGTTTCTGAGTGATACTTATTAAAAACTGGATGAGTTAAATATTTTGATGACCTTAAAAGATTTTTTGGAATATTATCTAGTTCCACTTTAATATCTTGCTTAATAGTTTTAGAAATTCCGAATATTTCTAATAACAAGTTTACATCATTTAGTTTTTTTGCCTCATCAAATGCGACTGATATGTTTTCTCCATCAACTTTCCTTAAGTTAATATTTTCATTTAATGCAGCTTGATAAATAGAATTTGTTTTTTCATTTGTTTTAATTGTTACTGTATCGAAAAAAAAATCCGATAAAATTTGATAGCCACCTTTTTTAATTTCATCTGCAAATATTTTAGCTAATTTAGAAGTTCTGTTGGCTATTTTAAGTATTCCTTCCGGTCCGTGATAAATTGCAAAGGCTGCAGAAATAATTGCTAATAAAGCTTGAGCAGTACAGATGTTGCTAGTTGCTTTATCCCTTCTGATATGTTGCTCCCTAGTTTGTAAAGATAGTCTATATGCTTTTTTCCCATGACGATCTTTAGAAACGCCTATAATTCTTCCAGGCATTGATCTCTTAAATTCTTCTTTAGTAGCAAAAAAAGCTGCATGAGGCCCTCCATATCCCATTGGAATACCAAATCTTTGAGCACTACCAACTGCAATGTCGGCACCAAGTTCAGCAGGTGTTTTCAACTTAGTTAAAGCAAGCAAGTCACAAACTAAAATAGCTTTTCCATTTTTTTTATGAATTTGACTAATACTTTCGCTAGGATCTTTAATTTCTCCTAAAGTAGCCGGGTAAGATAAAACTCCACAAATAATATCTTCATTAATTTTTGTTAGCTCTTTTTCCTCATCACCAATAATTAATTCTAACCCAAACGGTTCTGCTCTTGTTTTAATAAGATCAATAGTCTGAGGGTTACAATTGCTTGAAACAAATAATTTTTTCGAATCTTTTTTATCCAATCTTTGAGATAGACCAACTGCTTCTGCTGTTGCCGTTGCTTCGTCTAATAATGAGGCATTTGCAATATCCATTCCAGTTAGATCAATTATTGTTTGTTGAAAATTTAAAAGCATTTCAAGACGTCCTTGAGCTACTTCGGGCTGGTAAGGCGTATAAGAAGTGTACCATCCTGGATTTTCTAAAATATTTCTTAAAATTACATTAGGTGTTATAGAGTTATAGTACCCCATACCGATAAAATTTCTAAAAATTTTATTTTTTTTAGATATCAATTTTAATTTTTTAAGAGCATCATTTTCCGACAATGGTTCATCAATTTTAAGATCGTCTTTTAACAATATTTTTTCTGGAACAGTATTTATAATCAAATCATTTAATGAATTATATTCGACGTATTGTAACATTTTTGATTGATCTTTATCTGATGGACCTATGTGTCTTTTTAAAAATTCTTTTGAGTTATCGTCAATCATTTAACTTGGATTTTCCTTACAAAATTTGTCGTATTCATCTTTCGACATTAAAGAATCAAATTCTCCTTTGTCTTTAATTTTCAATCTAAAAAACCAACTCGCTCCCTCTGGGTCTGAGTTGATACTACTTGGATCATTTACTATAGATTTATTACCTTCGATAATTTCTCCACCAATTGGTGAATAAACATCGCTAGCTGCTTTCGTAGACTCAACCACAGCTGCCTGTGCTTCTTTCTCCACAGATTTTCCTGCATCGGGCACCTCTGCAAAAACAATATCTCCAAGCAATTCAGTAGCATGTTTTGTGATACCAACAGTGGCTATGTCACCGTCTAATGAAACCCATTCATGTTTCTTTGAAAATTTTTTTTCACTCATTTTTACCTCTTTTATTATTTAACATAATTTTTTTTATAAAATGGAAGACCTGAAACCTTACCTTCGTATTTTTTACCTCTGATTTCTAATTTAATAGGTGTTCCAATTTCTGCAAATTTCGATTTAATGTACCCCATAGCAACGGGAGCGTTTACGCTTGGACCAAAAGTTCCACTGGTAACAAGACCAATCTCATTATTGTCAGTTGAATAAATTTTCGTGTTTTCCCTGGCTATAACTTTTCCTTCAGGTTTAATACCAACTCTAATTTTTTCACTTCCATTTGCTAATAAACTTTTAATCTTTTCCCAACCATTGAATCCACCAACATCTTTTCTTTTCTTTGCAATAGCCCATTTTAAATTTGCTTCTATAGGATTAATTTTTTCGTTTAAATCATGTCCGTATAAACAAAGACCCGCTTCTAATCTTAATGTATCTCTGGCTCCTAAACCTATTGGTTTAACGTCATTTGAAATTAAAAAATTAATTAGTTTTTCTACTTTTTTGTTAGAAATAGAAATTTCAAAACCATCTTCTCCGGTATAACCTGATCTAGTGATGTACAAATATTCATCTTCATAACTAAATTTATTACCAGTCATAAATTTTAAATTAGAAACACCAGGAACATGTTTTTCCAATATTTCGACCGACTTAGGCCCTTGCAAAGCTATTAAAGACAATTCATTGTTTAAAAGATATTTATGATTCTTTCCTAAGAATTGTGAAATCTGTTTAATATCGTTTTCTTTACATGCGGCGTTTAAAATTATACAAAATCCTTCTTCAGTTTTAGTTACGATCAAATCATCAATTATCCCTCCATTATTATTAAGCAAAAAGGAATATTTTGAGTGATTAAGTTTCAAAGATCTTAGATCTGCAGGAATAATTTTTTCTAAAGCTTCTGTTAATGTTGCATCACCTTCTAAAAAAAATTGCCCCATATGAGAAACATCAAAAAATCCAGCAAATGTTCTAGTAGAGATATGCTCTTTTACAATGCCATCTTTGTATTGAATAGGCATCTCATAACCAGCAAAAGGAACGAATTTAGCTCCAAGGCTTTTATGAATGTTATATAAGGCTGTTTTTTGTGCTTCCATAATAACTCTTAATCATTCCCTATCTGTCCATGTACCTGAGAGATTTAATCCTTCGGTGAGGCTTTCGCCTGCTTTCCAGAGTTATTATAGTAACGGT
>MDSV01149557.1_pt1 | contig 14148 bp, 16 predicted proteins | sample 810851 | NCBI WGS metagenome assembly MDSV01 (sample SAMN05326640, study PRJNA326480) | marine metagenome | isolation source: seawater | place: Atlantic Ocean: North East | collected 2012 | reverse complement strand
TTGTTATTTTGAACTTTAGTGATCATAATTTAAAAAGAGCTGTTGATGCTTGTTTAGCAGGAAGTCAAAAATTATCTAAGTCCAAAATTACTGATCTTGAAGAGGCTAAAAAATTTTGTGAAGAAGAAATTAGAAAAAATAAAAAAAAATAAAGTGCTTAATTTAAAAGAACGAGAACAAGTAATTGAATATTCAAAAAAATTAAATACCACTAATTTATCACCATTAAGATCAGGAAATATATCAGTAAGAGGAGTACAGGATGATGTGGAGGGTTTTTTTATAACTCCATCTGGAAAAAAGTATGAACTTTTAAAACCAGAGGATATAGTTTTCTTATCTTTAAATGAAGAAAAAGATTTTTTATCATGGTTTAATTCAGGAAAAAATCCATCCTCAGAATGGAGGTTTCATCAAGACATTTATAAAAACAAATGGGAGGCTAAAGCAATAGTTCATGCTCATTCACCTAATGCAACAGCCGTATCATCTCATGGAAAGCCAGTTCCTGCTTTTCATTACATGATAGCTTTAGTTGGTGGTGACGATATTAAATGTTCAGAATATGCAACCTTTGGAACCAATGAATTGTCTATCAATATAGTTAAAGCTTTAGAAAATAGAAAAGCTTGTCTTATGTCAAACCACGGTCAAGTTGCATTTGGTAAAAACTTATCCACAGCTTTTGAACTTGCTCAAGAAGTTGAAAATATTTGCCAACAATATATTATTGCTTTAAAGATGGGTGAACCTAAGATTCTTTCATTTTCAGAAATGCAAAAAATTTTAGAAAAAGTAAAAAATTATAAAAGTGGATAATTTTTATGACAAAAGTTGGGGAGCACATTACCATAGATATTATTGGTGCTATTGACGTAGAGCATGATTCTTCTTTATTTGAAAGTATTATTAATAAAATTGCAAAAGCGGCAGATGTTACTATCTTAAAAATTTCTAAATACAAATTTGAACCTCAAGGATTCACAATTTTAGCCTTATTAGCTGAAAGTCATATTAGTTTTCATACATTTCCTGAAAAGGGAATAATAAGTTTTGATTTTTTTACTTGTGGTAAAATTAGCCCATCTGTTGCAATTGATATTATTAAAAAAGAATTTAAACATAAGAGAATTGTTAAAAAAGAATTTAATAGAGATACTAAAGATCTTTATCATGATATTTACAGTTCCCCTGGATTACAAAAATCATACATAGTAAATGATGTTTTAGAAGATTTTAAGTCAAAAGTAGGACAACATATAGAAATATTAGATTTAGAACAGTTTGGAAAATCACTTTTTATTGATAATGAAATACAAGTAGCAGCAAATGATGAACATTTATATAGCTCAACCTTTGTTAATGCTGCATTAAAATTAAATAAAGATGTTGAGAAAGCAGCAATCATTGGAGGAGGTGACGGTGGTGTTGCTAGAGAATGTATTTCAAGAGGATTTAATTTTATTGATTGGTATGAGTTAGACCCAGAAGTAGTTGATGTTTGTAATAAACATTTGGGAGATATTGGTAAAAGATCTACTGAAAAAAACTCAGTTAAATGTATTTGGGGTGATGCTTTTGAAAGTATTAAATCTGTAGAAGATGACAAATATGACAAAATTTTTGTAGATCTTAATGATGATCAGTTTTGTATAGATCTTGCAGCAAAAAATATGGACTCATTAATCAGAATATTAAAACCCAATGGAGTTATTACAGCTCAAGTTGGTAGCCAAGATAAAAAACCTAAACAAGTGGAAAAATGGCTTGATGTTTTTAATAAAAATTTTGGAAATACAACTTTAGATAGGGTTTATATCCCAAGTTTTGACTGTTCTTGGAACTTCTCATCTTCAATTAATCATTAAAATTTTCTTTTTTAATTAGCAAATTTATGAAATAAATATCCTTAAAGGGGATTTCTCCCCTAAATTTATGGAGGAAAAAATGAATATATTTAAAAAAACAATTTTAACTGTTCTGGCTTCTTTATTGATTATTGGAAATGTTTATGCTTCTGATAAAATTAGAATTGGAACAGAGGGTGCTTACCCTCCCTGGAACTCCAAAGATGCTTCGGGCAAGCTAATTGGATTTGAGGTTGAGTTAGCTTATTCGCTTTGCAGATATATTGGAAGACAATGTGATATTGTTGAACAAGATTGGGATGGAATGATACCAGCACTTCAAATGAGAAAATTTGATGCAATAATGGCTGGTATGTCAATTACTGATGAAAGAAAAAAAGTGATTACGTTTTCCCAAGGTTATGCTGACGAAGTAGCTTCTCTTGCAGTAATGAAAGGCTCAAGTCTTGAAGGAATGGATACTCCTGCAGGTATTGGACTTTCGAGCCCAAATAGTGATGCTAAAAAAGCATTAAAAACTATAACAGGAGCATTAGCAGGAAAAACTGTTTGTACTCAAACAGGAACTATTCACCAAAACTTTTTAGAGTCAGGTGATGTAGGCAAAGTAAATGTTAGAACTTACAAAACTCAAGATGAAGTAAATTTAGATTTAGCTTCTGGAAGATGTGATGTTGCATTAGCTGCGGCAGTTGCATTTACTGATTATGCTGAAAAATCTGGAAAACCAGTTGTTCTAGTTGGGCCAACTTTTTCAGGTGGAGCATTTGGAAATGGAGTTGGTGTTGGGTTAAGACAAGCTTCTCAATTAGGTGGAACTCTAGGAGCAAGAGATGCTGAGCTTTTAAACGCTTTTAACAAAGCTATTGATCAAGCAAGAAAAGATGGAGTAATTAGTAGACTTGCAATCAAACATTTTGGCTTTGACGCTTCTATGTAATTATTTATTTGAAATGGCGGTTATTTAATTAACCGCCCTTTCGATATGGAGCTTCTTTCATTTGGAAAAACAGGTTGGGGTGATGAGTTATTTTATGCAACCTTGATGACAATAGCTGTATCGATTACAGCAATGTTAATTGGTTTTTTCTTTGCATTAATTTTTACACCACTAAAATTATCAAATAATAAATTTTTAAATTTTATAGCAAACTCTTACACTACAGTTATTAGGGGTGTTCCAGAATTATTAGTAATTTATCTTTTCTTTTTTGGCGGTAGTGGAGCTATAATGTATGTTGCTTCAATATTTGGATACTTTGAATACATTGAAATAAATGCTTTTATTACTGGATCTTTTTCAATTGGTATAATCTCAGGAGCATATTCTACAGAGGTATTTAGGGGAGCTATTCAGTCTATAGACAAAGGTCAATTTGAAGCTGCAAAAGTTTTAGGAATAAAAAAACACATTCAATTTTTTAAAATTATTATGCCTCAAATGTTAAGACTTGCTATTCCAAACTTGAGTAATGTTTGGCAGATAACTTTAAAAGATACTTCCTTAATTTCAGTCACAGGATTAGTTGAGATAATGAGACAGTCTTATATTGCAGCAGGTTCAACAAGAGATCCTTTATTATTTTACTCTGTTGCTGCGTTAATTTATTTAATACTTACTTTTTTAAGTATGAGGTTAATTAATAGACTTGAAGTTAAATACAGTAGGGGGTTTTAATGGATTTTACTATAATGGCCACAAGTTTACCAAAGTTACTTAGTGCTGCAGTAATCACTTTAAAACTACTATCATTATCACTTTTTTTTGGAATATTTATTGGTCTTTTATTTGCAATTTTAAGATTAAATAAAAATCTTTTTTTAAGCAAGTTTGCATATGGATATTCATATGTTTTTAGAGGAACCCCTTTGTTGGTTCAAATTTTTATAATTTATTTTGGATTAGGACAAATAGAGTATTTTAGAACAACATTTCTCTGGGTTATTTTTAAAGAACCTTATTGGTGTGCAATTATTGCTTTTGCACTAAATACAGGAGCTTATACTTCTGAAATTCTAAGATCAGCTTTTGAAACAATTAAACCAGGAATTATTGAAGCAGGTAAAAGTTTAGGTGTATCAAACAAAATAATTTTTTATAAAATTCAAATACCTGTAGCAATTAGGCAATCATTACCTGCTTATGGTAATGAAATTATATTAATGATGAAAGGTACATCTTTAGCAAGTACAGTTACCTTGATGGACATAACAGGTGTAGCAAAATATATAATATCAACAACCTTTAAGCCTATAGAAGTATTTATTGTAGCAGGTGGAATTTATTTATTTATGACTTTTATTATTCATAATTTTATAAAATATCTGGAAAAAAAATTTAGTTTTTAATAATGAATAAAGAAATAAAATCTGACGATATTATTTTTAATTTTTTTAAACAAATGTGTGATGAAAAAAATGATGTTAGGTGTGTTGAACTTGGAAATAGTTGGATTGAAGCTATGCAAAATAATTTAACAAATATGGAAAAAAAATTAAAGGAAGCTGATAAAGTAAAATATAAAGAAGATATTAAAAAAAATAGAGAACACTTAAATAGCCTTAAAGAAAAAACTTCAGCTGAATGGCGAGAATATGCAACTAAATGTATGATTGAAATTATTGAAAATAAAAAAAATTCTTAAATTAATAACTAATAAGTAGTATATTTTTTTATTTCTCTGATTAATGATCCAGTTATTTTATTTATCTCTAGTTTAACTTTTGATCTATTATCATTTAAAAAATGTATATCTCTTGAAACTTTTATAAACTTTTCACCAAAATCTGAATTTTTTTCATAAGATCTTTTTTCATCTTCAATTTCCCATAAAGTCGTATTAATTTTTTTAAGCTTATTAAATAATCCATCTAATTTTTCATCATATTTAATGTTCTTATTTAGCTGATCTTTAAGAATTAAGTATTCTTTTTCTATGAATTTTAAAGATTCTTGATCAGTTATTTTTTCTTTTTTAATTTCTAAAATAGAAATTTTATCTAGTAATTCTCCAACTGATACTTCAACAAGAATTTTATTCATAAAATGTTATACTATGTTAAGTTATAAAATCTATGTCCAATATTTTAATTATTAAACACGGTTCTTTAGGCGATATAGCTCAAGCTAGCGGTGTAATTCAAGATATTTCTGAAAACCATAAAGAAGATCAAATACATTTACTAACTACAAAGCCATATTTTCAATTATTTAAAAAAAACCCATTTATTCATAATGTTATTTTAGATAAAAGATTATCTAGGTTTAATCTTATTTATCTTTACCAACTATCCAGAAATCTTAAAAATTTTAATTTTCAAAAAGTTTATGATCTTCAAAATTCTTCAAGGACAACTTTTTATAAAAATATTTTATTTCCAAAATCCAAATCTGATAAGTGGTCTAGTTCAGAAACCACTCTTCCAACTAATATTTCAAAAGAAGAGTTTGATAAAAATCCTGTTCTAATTAGATTTGACCACCAACTAAAGACTTCAGGACTAAACACTATAAATACTTTAAAACCTGATTTTAGTTGGTCTTGCACGAATATAGACAATATTAAAGATAAGTATGACTTAAAAAAATATATAGTTTTATTTCCTTTTTGCTCAGCACATTTGCATATTAAAAAGTGGCCATACTATAATGAACTAATTAATCTAATTAAAAAAAAATATAATGACCAGTATAAAATTGTTACAGCACCTGGCCCTTCAGAAATTAAAGATACTAAAGATGTTAATGCTCTATCAATATTAAATGAAGAAAAAATATTAGATATTTCTCAGTTATCTTCCTTAATAAATGATAGCTCATTTGTTATTGCCAATGATACTGGTCCAGCTCATATTGCAGCACACCTTGGAGTTAAAGGATTAACTTTATTTGGCAAGCATACAACCGCTTTTAAAGTTAGTATTGAAAGAGAAAATTTTAAAGCAATACAAGTTGATAATTTAAAAAAACTAAGTGCAGAAAAAGTGTTTGAGAGAGTGTCTAAAGTTTTGGATTAATTTTATTAATAAATTTTAAAATTATAGGTTCGTAAATTTATAAAACTTTTAAAAGTAGAAATATTTAATTTAAAATTTTTTTATATTCTTCAATTATATTAGACCAATAGAATTTAGAGACATTATCTTTGGCATTTTTTCCATATTCTAAATATTTTTTATTTTCTAACATCGAACAAATTGAAGAATAAATTTCATTTAATTCATTACCATCGCAAATTAGTCCAGTTTTTTGATGTTCAATTGCGTCAGCAGCACCACCATCTACGCCGCCGATAGAAGGTACTCCATACTGGGCAGCTTCTAAATAAGCAATACCAAATCCTTCAATAGATTTTTTATAAATTATAGAAGGCATGACAAAAATATTAGATTTAGCTAAAAGAGAATTTTTTAGTTCATGAGTAATATCTTTAAAAAAAATTACTTGTTCTTTTAAATCTAATTCTTCAACGAGTTTTTTTATATTTTCTTCTTCATCACCATAACCAATGCAAATATATATAATATTAGGGTAAACTTGTTTTAAGTTTCTTAAGGCCATTACCACTTTTTCATGGTTTTTTCTTTTATCAAATCTCGAAATAGTAATTAATCTTGGAAATTTATTTTTTAATAAATTTTCTACTTTGTTTAAGGATTGTTTATCTAATTTTTCAGCCTCATCAACTCCAGGATTGATAACAATAATCTTGTTTTCTTCAACTCCACATTTGATTGCTAAATTCTTAGTAAATTTTGAATTTGCTACGACTTTCTCAACATTATTTAAAACACTCAAAACTCTTTTATTTAAGCTTGAGTTTTTATTGTGGTTAATTTCTTTTGAATGAATTAAACATATCTTTTTTTTGTTAGTTTTAATTAATTCGAGGCTTTTCCAGTGATCTGCAATTAATCCTTCAACTTTGTTTTCTTTAATAAATTCATTGATTAAGTTAGCCTTTCTATATTTACTAAGTATCTTAATACCTCCAATTCTTTCAATAGAAAAAGAAACTTCTTCGTCAAAAATTTTATGATTTTCATGATAATCAGCAAAAACTTTTATCATATAGTTTTTCGAGAGTTTATTTGCTAAACCCCACATCAGATTTTGCATACCACCTAATTCTGGAGGAAAGTTTCTAGTTACAATTAAATACATTAATCATTTTTCCACTTAATACTGCAACCAGCGCTTGGAATTTGGTTTTCAAGGCTAGGTCCTTTACCTGTTTCAGCAATTAATTTCATCGCTAATAGCAAGTCACTTTCACCATCTCTTACAGGAACTAAATTTTTAAGTTCTCTTAATCTTCCCCGATATTGAAGTTCTAAATCTTTATTGTAACCAAAGAAATCTGGAGTACAAACTGCACCATAAGTTTTTGCAACATCTTGAGTTTCATCAATTAAATATGGAAAGCAAAACTGATTTTTATCAGAAAATATAGTCATATTTTCAAATGAATCTTCTGGATAATTGGCTGCATCATTTGCACATATTGCTACTGATTTTATTCCAAATTTTTCTAAATTATTACAATCTTGAATAATATCTTTGATTACTGCTTTTACATAAGGACAATGATTACAGATAAACATAATTAAAGTTCCATTTTCACCTTTAATTTCATTTAATGTAACAATTTTATTATTAGTTGATTTTAGCTCAAAGTTTTGTGCTTTTTTACCGAAATCACATATTGGAGTTTTTATTGGCATGTTATAATAATATATAAGATATGTTTTATGATTTGGAAGATAAAAAAGTAAAAAATTCAGGTGAAAATTGGATAGCTTCTAATGCGAGTGTAATAGGAGATGTTACTTTAGAAAAAAATACAAGTATTTGGTTTAATGCAACTTTAAGAGGTGATGTTGAAAATATTTATGTTGGGGAAGGATCAAATATACAAGACGGGAGCGTTTTACATACAGATCCTGGTTATCCATTAAAAATAGGAAAAAATGTAACTATTGGACATTTAGTTATGCTTCACGGCTGTTCAGTAGATGATAATAGTTTAATCGGAATAGGAGCTGTAATTTTGAATAATGCAAAAATTGGTAAGAATTGTATTATTGGTGCCAAAGCATTAATTGCTGAAAATAAACAAATCCCAGATAATTCTCTAGTTGTTGGAGCACCTGGACGAATAATAAGGCAAGTAACTGAGGCGGAAATTAAATTAATAAAAGAGAATGCTATCCGTTATCAAAAAAATTGGAAAAAATATCTAAATTATAAATAAAAAAAATTTAATGACCTGGAAATTCTATAATATTTTCTACCTTATATCCATTTTTGATAAGATTGTCAGCTCCACCCAAATCAAATAGATTTATTACAAAAATAAATCCAGCAACATTTCCTTTAGATATTTCAACTAGTTTTGCAGCAGCATTAGCAGTTCCACCAGTTGCAATCAAATCATCAATTAATAATATAGAATTATTTTTTTCTATCGAGTCTTTATGAACTTCCATTGTAGCGGTTCCATATTCAAGTTCAAAGTCAATTGAATGAGTTTCAGCCGGTAGTTTATTTTTTTTTCTAAATAGTATAAAAGGTTTTTTTAGTAAATAAGATACTGCAGAGGCAAATACAAAACCTCTAGACTCAATTGCCGCAATTTTTTCAAAATTAAATTTTTTAGATCTTTCTATTATTTCATCTATTGATCTAGTAAAAGCTTCTTCATTTTTAATTAGAGTTGTAATATCTCTAAATAATATTCCTTTTTTAGGGTAATCTGGAATTGATCTTATATGATCTTTTAAATTCATTTTTTTGGATATTAATATATAAATATTAAAGATTTTTTTTAATATGGCAAATAATAAATTAGCAATTATTGGTGGTAGTGGTCTTTATGATGTCGAAGAATTTAAAAACAGGGAATTAATTGAATTAGATACTTCATGGGGAAAACCTTCTGACAAAATTTTAAAAACTAAATATAAAGATAAAGAGGTTTGCTTTCTACCTAGACATGGCCGTGGTCATTTTATCTCACCTTCTAAAATAAACTTTAGAGCAAATATAGATGCTTTTAAACAACTAGGTGTAACAGATATTGTATCAGTTTCCGCCGTTGGTTCTTTAAAGGAAAATTTATTCCCAGGTAAATTTGTAATAATTGATCAATTTATTGATAGAACTTTTGCACGTAACAAAACTTTTTTTGATGAAGATATAGTTGCACATGTTTCTATGGCGCATCCAACATCTAAAGGACTGATGAATGCATGTGAAGAAGCAATCAAAAAAGAAGAAATAGAATATCAAAGAGGTGGAACTTACGTAGTTATGGAAGGCCCTCAATTTTCAACGTTAGCAGAGTCTAATTTATATAGAACATGGAATGCAGACGTTATAGGTATGACGAATATGCCTGAAGCAAAATTAGCAAGAGAAGCAGAAATTAGATATGCATCTGTATCAATGGTAACGGATTTTGATTGTTGGCATCCAGAACATGAAAATGTTGATGTTCAACAAGTTATTAAAGTTTTATTAGGTAACGCAGAAAAAGCAAAAAAAATGATAAAAAACATAATCGATAATTTTGAAAACCATATTGACTCAAAAGACCCAGCGTGTAATTGTTTGGATGTTGCAATTATAACAGCCCCGGAAAAAAGATCTCAAAAAACAATTGATAAACTAAAAAATGTGGCTGGGAGAGCTTTAAATAAGTGAAAAAATTTATAAAATTTTCGTTTTTTGGATTAATTTATTTAATTATTATTTTATTTTTTGCTGTTATGTTTATTGTTACAGCAAAAGCAGATTTAATAAAGCCAAGTATTGGAATAGAACCTTATCAAGTTGTAAAAATTCAGTTAAAAAGTTTAAAAAAAAATGATAGTCCTAAAAAAGATAATGGGATTGAGCAAACTTGGGAGTTTGCACACCCAAATAATCAAAGAAATACAGGCCCGTTAGATCGTTTTAAACTAATGATTAAAGGAAAGTCTTATGAGATGCTTCTTGATCATTTAGACCACAAAGTAGTTGAAATAAGTTCTAATAATTCAACAGCCTTATTCGATGTAACAGTTCTTGATAAGAACAAGATCTATTATGAGTTTAAATGGAAAGTTGAGAAATATACTAAAGAAGGCTCTCTCTATGGTTGTTGGTTGACTTCATTTGTATCAACCCCTAGACCATTAGGGTCATCAATTTAATTTTACAATTAAACGATTTTTGTTTCGTAATTAATGAAAATTTAGTAGAAATCGCTTTATGAAATCAAAAGCAAAAGTAGTTGTTGTTGGTGGGGGTGTAGTAGGTGTTAGTGCTCTTTATCACTTAGCTAAAAAAGGCTGTACTGATGTTGTTCTTGTTGAAAGAAAAGAATTAACTTCAGGATCTACATGGCATGCCGCAGGTTTATTACCATTGTTCAATATGAGTTACTCTGTAGGACAACTACATAAATACGCAGTTAATCTTTATAAAAAATTAGAAGAAGAAACAGGGCAAAATGTTGGTTTCAGTGTTGTGTCAAATATTAGATTAGCAAGCACAAAAGATAGAATGGATGAGTATCATCAATATGCTGGCGTCGCTCAAACGATTGGTGTTGATGTTAAATTTTTAACTCCTCAACAAGTAAAAGAAATTTGGCCTTTATGTAATACAGATGATTTGGTTGGGGCAATCCAACACCCAGAAGATGGATATATTCAACCAGCAGATTTAACTCAAGCATTGGCTACTGGTGCTAGGAATATGGGAGCAGAAATTTATAGAAATACTAATGTATTATCTATGAAACAAATTAAAGGTAGTTGGGTTGTTGAAACTGATAAAGGTTCAATTGAATGCGAACATATTATTTCTTGTTCAGGAAACTTTGCTAGACAAACAGGAAAAATGGTTGGATTAGATATACCAGTTATCCCTGTAGAACATCAGTATATTGTTACTGAACCTCATCCAGAAATTCAAAAAAGAAAAAAAGATGGTCTACCGGAAATGGGTGTACTAAGAGATAGTGACAGCAGATGGTATATGAGAGAAGAAGCTGGTGGATTAATTTTAGGACCTTATGAAGATGGAGCGCCAGCTTGCTATGTTAATGGTCCATCAAAAGATTCAGAGTATGAATTGTTTCAAGAAGATTTAGATAGATTGGCCCCACACATTGAAGGTGCAATTCATCGAGTACCTGCTTTTGGAGAAGTAGGGGTTAAAAAAGTTTATAATGGAGCTATTTGTTATACACCTGATGGAAATCCGATCGTTGGTCCAGCTTGGGGATTAAAAAATTTTTGGATTAATGAAGGACACAGTTTTGGAATTACAGCTGCGGGTGGTGCAGGATGGCAATTAGCAGAATGGATAGTTGATGGTGAACCAACTATTGATATGCTTGGAGTTGAACCAAGGCGTTATGGAGATTATGCAACTAAGTCTTATTTAAAAGCTAAAAATGAAGAAGCTTACAGTCATGTCTTTATTACGCATTTTCCAGATGAAGAGAGACCAGCTGCAAGACCGCTGAGAACTTCGCCCTGTTATGAAAGAATGAAAGATTTAGGCGCAGTTTTTGGCCAAAAATTTGGATGGGAAAGACCTAATTTTTTTGCAACAGATGGCATGGAACAAAAAGATGATTGGTCATTTAGAAGGTCTAAGTGGTTTGAAGCAATCAAAAAAGAAAGTCAAAATGTAAAAGATAATGTTGGGCTTTTAGACATGACTGCTTTTGCAAAATGTAGGATTAAAGGACCTAAAGCTGAGGAATTTTTAGACTATTTAGTTGCAAACAAACTTCCAAAAAAAATCGGAAGAATTGGATTATGTCATGCTTTAAACACTAAAGGTGGAGTTCATTCTGAATTTACAATTATGAGGGAAGCTGAAGATAGTTTTTATTTAGTTTCTGCTGGAGCAAATTTAAGATTAGATCATGATTGGATTAAAAAATGGATGCCTGAGGAAGGTGTTACATTTGAAGATTTAACAAATAAAACAGGTGTACTTGTTGTTGCTGGTCCAAAATCTAGAGAGTTGTTGCAAAAAGTTTCAACAGATGATTTTTCAAGTGATAATTTTAAATGGTTAACTGCCCAAGATGTGAATATTGGATATGCTCCTGTAAATGCAATGCGAGTAAATTTTGTTGGAGAATTAGGTTGGGAATTACACCATCCAATTGAATATCAAAATCATATTTTTGATAAATTGATGGAAGCAGGTAAAGATTTAGGAATTAAACCTTTTGGAATAAGAGCCATGAATAGTTTGAGATTAGAAAAGTCATACAAATTAGTTGGCACAGAACTTTCAATTGAGTACTCGCCATACGAATCGGGCTTAGATAGATTTGTTCACCCTAACAAAGGAAACTTTATAGGCTTAGAAGCCCTTAATAAATGGAGAGAAAAAGGATTTGATAACAAATTAGTAACCCTAGAAGTTCATAGCACTAAAGATGCTGATGTATTAGGAAATAATCCAATATATAAAGATAAAAAAGTGGTTGGTAGAGCAACAGGTGGTGAATTTGGTTTTAGACTAGATAAATCAATAGCACTTGCAATGGTTAAACCAGATTTTGCTAATGTGGGCGACAAATTACAAGTTGATATTTTAGGTGAAATGTATGACGCTACAGTTATAGAAGAGAGTCCATACGATTCTAAAAATAAATTATTGAGAGCTTAATGAAAATTTTAGTCGCTGTAAAAAGAGTAATTGATTATAACGTTCAAGTAAGAGTTAAAGAAGATGGCTCGGGTATTGTTACTGAAAATATTAAAATGTCAACAAATCCACCTGATGATAATGCTATTGAAGAGGCAGTAAAAATTAAAGAAAGTGGTAAAGCGAAAGAGATAGTTGCTGTTACCGTCGGTGAAGAGAAGGCTCAAGAAACAGTTCGTAAAGCCTTAGCTGTTGGTGCTGATAGAGGTATTCATGTAAAAGCTGATGGAGTAATAGAACCTTTGGCAGTTTCAAAAATTTTACAAAAAATTGTAGATAAAGAAAAACCTGATTTAGTATTCATGGGAAAACAAGCAATTGATGATGACTGTAATCAAACAGGACAAATGTTGAGTGCATTACTAAATTGGCCTCAAGCAACTTTTGCTTCTAAAATTGAAATTAAAGATGGAAAACTTGAGGTTATTAGAGAGATAGATGAAGGATTGGAGACGATTCAAGTAAATACACCTGCTATTGTAACATGTGATTTAAGATTAAATGAACCAAGATATGCTTCTTTGCCAAATATCATGAAAGCAAAGAAAAAACTTATAGAGCAGCTAAATGCATCAGACTTAGGTGTAGACATATCTCCAAAAATACAACAGTTAAAAGTTGAAGAACCACCTAAACGTAAAGCGGGGATTAAAGTTTCAAGTGTGGCAGAATTAGTTCAAAAATTAAAAAATGAGGCAAAAGTAATTTAATGTCAGTATTATTAATAGTAGAACACAATAATAAAGAGCTTAAAGTATTTACTTTGAATGCAGTTACTGCTGCATCTCAAATTGATAGTGATGTTCATGCATTAGTTATAGGAAATAATTGTGTAGATGCAGCAAAAGCTGCTTCAGAAATACCTTTAGTTAAAAAAGTATTAAAAGTTGAAGCTCCATATTATGCAAATTTTATTGCAGAAAACTTTGCGCCAGTTGTTACAAAGCTTGCAAGTAATTATTCACATATTGTTTGTTCAGCAAATACATTTGGAAAAAATTTAATGCCAAGAATAGCAGCAAAACTAGATACTTCACAAGTAAGCGACATTATTAAAGTAGAGTCAGAGGATACTTTTATAAGACCAATTTATGCTGGAAATGCTTTTGCAACAGTTAAAAGCACCGACAAAAAAAAATGTGTTACAATTAGGCCGACATCTTTTGAACCCTGTGAAAACTCTGGTGGTTCAGCACCAATAGAAAGTGTAGAAGCTGGAGAGGAGTTTTCTTTAACTAAATTTGTTAAGCGAGAAGAAATTAAATCAGATAGACCAGAACTAGGCACAGCAAGAATAGTTGTATCTGGTGGACGAGGAATGCAAAATGGAGATAACTTTAAATTAATTACAGCAATTGCTGATAAATTAAATGCTGCAATCGGCGCATCAAGAGCTGCAGTTGATGCAGGTTATATAAGTAATGATCATCAAGTAGGACAAACTGGTAAAGTCGTAGTTCCAGATCTTTATATTGCAGTTGGTATTTCAGGTGCAATCCAACATTTAGCTGGAATGAAAGAAAGTAAAATAATTGTTGCGATTAATAAAGATGGTGA
>MDSV01247052.1_pt1 | contig 14149 bp, 11 predicted proteins | sample 810851 | NCBI WGS metagenome assembly MDSV01 (sample SAMN05326640, study PRJNA326480) | marine metagenome | isolation source: seawater | place: Atlantic Ocean: North East | collected 2012 | reverse complement strand
TATATCGCTTCTTGATGCTGCTGTAGCAATTTTATTTTTAGTCAATTTTCTAAATTTTTTAATAACCTCATAGTGTGATGAAACAACAAGGATATTATCTTGCATATTATATCTACTTATTAATTCTATGAGTTTTATAAGACCACTAGCGTCCGAGTCCTTTATTTCAATGTTAATCCTTTGTTTGGGAAATTTCTTAAAAATTTGTTCTAATGATGGAATATAATATTGAATATTTTTAGATCTTATAATATCAGGGTTATTTTTATAAAATCCAAAGCCAGCATCAAAATTTCTGATTTCAGATAACGAAACATCACCAATACTTTTATCTATACCTGTTATTCTTGATAGGCTCTCATCATGAATAACTATCCAAAATTCATCTTTTGTCTGCCAAATATCTAACTCAATTATATCAGCGCCTTGATTAATTGCTAATTCAAAGGCTTCGATTGTGTTTGGAGGCAATTCAAGAGACGACCCTTGATGAGCAATTATCTGAGGGCAAGGACATTCAAAATAAGACTTACTATTTTGTGATAATAAACTACCTAGCAAAACTAGAGCAAAGCAAACTACATATTTTAACTGATCGTATTTAGTTAGCAAAAATACTTTCTTAATTAATAATCAATTGGGTCAAACATCGTCCCTATTTCAGTGGTCCCATTTGCTCTATATCGTTGGCCAGTCTCAAGATCTTCTATTATCCATTTAGTAGGACATTTTGTCTTAATAATTAATTGCACAGAGGAATCTAACTCCTCAGCCTCTTCACCATTTTTTAATTTTCTATATTTAGCCATAATTACTCCATTTATTATGCATATTATTCTTTATTCAATATATAATCCTTTAGCAGTGCTTTGCATCCAATCATCTATATTTTGGTTGACATCATCTATTTGGACCAAGTGATTCAATTCACCATTAACCCAAACACAAGCACTTTCTACACTATAACTGTCTAGTGTGTCTCTAGGCACTTCACCAACTACAATTACATTATCATCAGCTATCTTAATATCATAAGCAGCACCGGTACCATATTCTGTTCTCATTCCCTCTTCAAGATCATGCAAGGTTCCATTTTTCCAATATTGCGGTGTATATCCTCCAGTGGGGCCTTCTTGTCCAGTATCACCAAACCAATCGCGGTAACCAGCAACATATATATCTCCTCCATCTATGGTTATTGCATTACCCACTGCACCATAAACATCCATAGTTGAGGCTCCTAAAGGAAGATTTGTTCTAGTGGTATGACGCCAATATGCTGGAGTTGGTGTATATCCTGCAAAACTTGATGTCTTTAGTACATATCCGCCATAGTACCTCATATTACCATCCATAAATGCAATGTCATATACCTCCCCATCACCACCGTTTGGCACAGGTAAATTCGTACGATTATTACCATCTTTCCAAAAACAAGGTATTACATAATGATGATTATTCATGTAATAGCCGCCAATGTATACACTGCCATTATTCCTAATTCCAATTGCGAAAGCTTGAGAATCGCCATTTACAGTCAAGTCGACTTTTTGCCCATTTTCCCAATAACAAGATCCATTATTATACCAACCAGCTACATACACATCATCACCATTTACAGCAATGGCTTCAGCTTCTCCACCCAAACCAGGTAAATCATATCGTTGTTGATTGACCCAATAGCACGCATTGTAGCTTTCGCTGGTACCAGAAATATATACATCACCATTTGATACTGTAATATCAGTAGCCCATGCTCCTCCTGGAAGTTCATTTCTTACACCATCAACCCAATAACATGCTGTCATATCCCCAGCAGAATTGTAAGAACTACCTGCTATGTAAATTGTTCTATCTGGTATAAGTCGATCAACTGAGCTTTTTAGATCACTATTTTTTTCACAACTATAAAAAAATAAAAATATTGCAAACAATGGTATGTATTTATTTTTCATCAATAACTAATTCCGCTTTAATTAAACTCATTCAAGATAAACCAAATGTATTTTTTATGCCTGAGATAACATATTCTATTGCTAACGCTCCTAATAATAAGCCAAATACTCTCTGGATAACACTTAATAAAGATAAACTTATTATCTCAACAAGCTTAGATGATAACCACATACAAACTCCAGCGAGAATTACAGAAAGCATCACAGGTAAAAAGCTAATAACTCTACTAATTAATTCAGGCTCAGATTTTTCTGCGATTAGCATAGTTATTGTAATTGCACCAGGTCCAGAAATAAGTGGAATTGCTAAAGGGAAAGTAGCTAATGATATGGCAGAAATTTCATCAATTGCTGAATCTGCTAAATTTTGCCTTCTTTCATCTCGTTTCTCAAAAACCATTTCAAACGCGATGAAAATGAGAAATAAACCACCAATTATTTTGAAAGAATTTATATTGATCCCCATACCATTTAATAATGCTTGCCCCAATAATGAAAAAAAGAGAAGAATAACGAACGATATAAATGTGGCTCTCAAATAAATGCGCTTGATTTCATTTTTTTTTAACCCATGAGTGATACCTGCAAATATTGGGATGAGAGCGAAAGGGTCAATCGCCACAAAGATAAGTAAAAAATTATTCAAAAATGTCGTTGCAAAAGAATCAGTCATCTAAAAATTTACTTACTTTGAAAGTAATTTTAGAAGATTTGAATTAAGAAAATAATTTATATTTATGAACCACTTTGAAATTTTTTATCCATCAAAAAAATACTTATACAAAGAAAAAAAGTTAAAATTATTGAGCCTTCAAAACCGAAGCTTCCACCTGTAAATAAAACATGACCAGCTAACTTTTGTTCAAACAAACTATTTATTTTATTGCCACTAACTTCAAAACCATATATCGGCCCTAGCAAATAATTCCATACTAGGTGAGCCCCTATGGGAAACCATAGATTATTTTTATAAACCATGTATATACCTAAAAATATTCCCGCAAGGAATAAATTGACCAGAGGTAATACTCCTATATTGGGGTTGCCAATATGCATTAACATAAAAACCAAGGATGATATAGCAAGAGCAATATACTTATTAAAAGATTGACTTAGGTTCTGAAGGATATATCCTCTTATTGCAATCTCTTCATTCAATGATACGATTATAAAAAGAAAAAGATAAAATATTTGATCGTAGAAAGAGAAATAAGTCAGGTCTACTTCAATTAGGTTAAAAACAAATAATATTAAAAACCCTGAGCTTATAAGTACACCTCCAACTAATAATCCTTGAAAGAAATCTTTTTCATAATTAGCAAATCTCAGACCAATTGAAGTAAAGCTTTCTTTATTAACGAATGTTTGAAAAACCCACACTGTAAATAGAGTTCCTAGTAATTGGCAAAACATCATTAAAAGCATCATTTTATTTTGCATAATTAATTCTGGATCGGAAATAAATTCTTCAAAACCGTATTCACTAAATTGTGAAACAATTAAAATTCCAATGAGATCAAAAAAAGCAACTATGATAAAAAAAGAGAAGAAGAAAAGAAGTGCTCTTAACCATCCCTTTTTGATTAGCAGAGGTGGAGTTTCCATGATTTATTTTACAAGGGGAGTATTATGGTTTCCTAGTATCTTATAATCAATTATTTAAATCATATTTTGAATAAAGAAGAGAAAAATTTTACATTACTTATGATTTTTGCTATGATAACCTGGGGTTACTCTTGGGTTGGTGCGAAAATTCTTGGGCCTTATGGTAATGTTACCGTTAAAATTTTTTTACGGTTTTTTTTAGCGACTCTGGCTCTGATTCCAATTTTAATTAATTATCACGCCGCATTTAAAATCAACAAAAAAGGGCTATTATTCATTATGTGGAACTCTATCTCATTGTGCTCATATAATTATTTTTACTTTAAATCCACGCAAATTGGTTTGGCAGGAGCAGGTGGAGTACTTGTAACGACATTAAATCCAATTTTGACATCTTTATTTATTTACTTAATACTTGATAGAAAAGCCGCAAAACTGAAAGATATAATTGGACTTGTCATTGGACTTATTGGCGGCAGCATTATCATAAGAATATGGGAGATGGATATTAATCTTATGATTCAATCCGGGAATTTGTATTATATCCTAGCTTCATGCTCTTGGGTATCCGTCACAATTGCATCTCAAAAGGCAAAAGACCAAATTCATTTTCTTACATACAGCTTTTTGAGTTTTTTGATTGCATCATTATTAATTTTACCTTTTTGCGAAATAGATGCTGTTATCCAAGTCACTAACTATGATTATATTTTTTGGATAAATATGTTTCTTCTTTCAATTGTTGTGATGACATTTGCAAATACAATGTATTTCTTTGCATCATCGAAAATTGGAGCAATAAAAGCTAGTTCGTACATTTTCGTAGTTCCACTAACTGCAATTATTTTTTCAAAAATAATTCTTAACGAACAAATTTTAACCACGACTATCCTTGGGGGTATACTATCGATATCTGCTATCTATTTAATTAATAAAAAATAATTTATGATTGGTTTTATCTTTATGTTTAAACAATCTTAATTTCCACTAATTCAAAAGTCATAAATAAGGTTTTAATATGGATTTAAAAGAACAAATAGTTGATGATATAAATAGTAACTCAATCATTCTTTATATGAAAGGGACTAAAGAGATGCCTCAATGCGGTTTCTCAAATAATGTAGTTCAAATACTTAATCATTATGGTGTGGAATATAAAGACATAAATGTTTTAACAGATCCAAACATTCGTATAAAATTAAGTGAACACTCTGGTTGGCCCACAATTCCCCAGTTGTTTGTAAAGGGAGAACTAATAGGGGGAGCCGATATCACTAACGAGCTTCATCAAAGTGGTCAACTACTTGATATTTTAGATAAAGCGAATAGTTAGCCTATAGTATTAAAAATAGTTGGCCTCAGGTCGTTGTTAGGATAAATTTAACCTTCATATTTTTATAGCTTTTATAAAGTTTGGCCCGTTCGTCTAGTGGTTAGGACTCCAGGTTTTCATCCTGGCAACAGGAGTTCGATTCTCCTACGGGCTACAGATTTTTTAGTTAAAGTTTCTACTCTTCAAATGTTAATTTAACTATCCTAGCAACTCCACCATACCCACCATCTAAAAATGCATTACCGCCACCGACAATTATATCTCCATTATTAAGCTCGATGACAGCTTGATTGCCAAGCGTTTGCTCAGTGAATATCACTTCGCCTTCTTCGTTTATTTTAGTTAAATAACTTCTCTCATCTATGAAATAATAGCCACCTCCCTGAGCTGGGGTTATATCATATATACCTGATACATTAAATTCACCAATTATACACTCGTTCCATACATTATTACCATTTGCGGCATTGCGTTTCACAACCAAATTACTTCTCCAGCTATTACAAAACCCTGCCGCAACATAATTACCATCCGGAGCGAGACATATAGAATATAAAATCGCATCCCCAACAGAGTTTTTTGCTTTCTTCCAGATTTGATTACCATCTGTATCTGTTTTAACAACAAAAAATTTATATGCTCCATGCTGCGTACCAGAATATCCAGCAAATACAATATCACCCTCATCGGTTTCAATTAGCTCATATGCTTCATTAGCAACTGAATTGGTATAGGTATTCCCCCATATTAATTCACCACTTGTATCATATTTTCTTAAGGATGCCTTACTATTCCAACCATCATCATTCCAAGTACCAGCAATAACATAATTACCATCAGATGCTTGGATCACATCCCTTGCCCAATCGTTATTGTTATTTGCAGATGATTCAGTTTTTGACCATTGCACAACCCCATGTGAATCTGTTTTCAAAATATACATATCAGGATAACAGTCCATTGATGTATTACACTCGAAATAACCAGCTGCAATAAAACCCCCATCTGAAGTTTCATTCGCGCTATATAATGCAGATGAGCCTTCATATTTTTGTTCCCAAACAATATCTCCATTTGCATCAAGCCTAATTAATTGGCCAAGGTAGTCACACTGACTATCAACACAGTTCGTAGCATTACCAAGAGACATAATAAATCCGCCATCAGAAACAGGTCTTAAGGACCACATTTCGCCACCTATCTCTTCATAAGATTTTGACCAAAGAACATTCATCTGCCCACTATAATATTGACAAGTTTCGTTATCAAAGGTTGCTTGTGAATTATAATTAACAGCCGACTCATCCATACACCCGCAGATATTGTTCCCGCCAACTACGCCAGCACAATCTACATTTTGATTGTACTCACACGAGTCATCATCATAGGTTGCAGTGCTGTCATAATTAATTGCTTCTGGGTCTGTGCAACCGCATATATTTTCACCTGCAAGAACCCCTGCACAATCTTCAGTTTCGGATTCTTCTTTTTCACATGAGAGGAAAATGACTACACAAAAGATAGAAAAAATATATATACCGACATTATTCATTTTGCTTAAATAATAATAGAGAGATGTTAAGTTCATCATTTCATGATGATAAACTTAAAAAATTATCTAACTATTAGGATGAATAATTTTGACAATAAATGAAGAAGAAGCAGAGCTATAGAAGACACCTAAGCCACCTTCAAAATTAGAATCTGGTAATAAATATATATTTTGACCAACAGGATCTCCTCTAAAATAGTTAAAGTAAGAATCACTGGTTGATTTATATGTCATCATATAATAACCGTAATAATCAAAATAAAGCCACATAATTGGCGATGGAGCTCTGTCAGCATTCCATAACCACGGATTATTCCTATACGGACTATTTCCTCTCCATGTACCATCTATAGATTCTCTTTTTAAAGGGTTTTTCCATATGTCAGAGAGCCTGTTATATTCTAAACTATCATTATCAAACAATCCTTTTTCATCGCTATATATAAGGTTTATGTAACAGCTATCTCTAATACCATTTCTATTTCTATCTGAAAATTCTTCACCCTCATCATAGGTACCGTTTTGATTTATATCCTCATAAGGCTCTAGGCCAACCTTATCTGATTCCAAAGCATAAGAGATGATCTGAATTGTGTTATAATCATCTTCATTAAAATCAACAGCGAACAATGGCAGGCTAGCAAAACTCTTAGTGTAACAATCGCCAATTCTAAACTCGAGTGAATCAACGTTAATGTTATTTGATTCAATATACTGGATGGGATCTTGATATAGTAAGACCATTTGCTCAAATGTTAAGTTGTCTAAATTATTTACATCAACAGTTTTGATTGACTCAGTGCTCCCATCAGGACATTCATAGTCTGGCATATCTGCAGGAGATATTGCTATTTCTTCAGGTACACTAGTTTGAGCAATGATAGAATCACCATCATGACTTACAACCAACCTATAGGTTGTACCAGAACTAATAATATAATCCAACCAGTATGATGCAATAGAATCTATATTTTGCATTGAAAGGTCAATAGGGTAATATCTTCCATTACCGAGTGAATGAAAGTGAAGTTCAGAACTATCAGACATGTTAATAAGTGTTACATTAGCGCCGTCTATGTAAAGCTCTTCCGCATCAACTGATTCACTAACCTCTGCGGTTCTAGAAACAAAAACAGTATCAAAAACAGGAAACCCCGCATTGATAGAAGCGAATACAACAAGTTGTTCTTGGTACTCGATTGTATTATCATCAAAAGTACATGATTGTATGACAATCATGGTGAATAGTGAATAAATAAAATATTTTATTTTGCTTATCATTTAAAACTCCCAGCTAAAGCCAATTGTCGGAATGATTGGAAATAAGCTTATATCATTTTCCTGAAGCCTACCTTCATCATCTTCATCTATATTAATCTCCCCTACATCTGGTTTACCATTACCATTTGCATCGTGTTTTTCTTCATCCCAATCTCCGTCGTCATCTACTCCATTATAAATACTTCCAACATTATATGATTTTCTAAAAATATTTTTACGATTAAAAACATTTATAATCTGAACGTAAATATCCATCTTAGATCCAAAGAACTTTGTATGATATACAAACCCTAGGTCAAGTCTACTATATGGTGAATATCTTGCAGAATTTCTTGTGCCAGGGATCGTTCTATAAACCTCATCTGGACTTTCAGGCAGTATTTGATTGTAATATCCAATAATTGGGGTGTATGCTTGCCCAGATTGAAGGGATAATTTCCAATTCATATCCCATTTTTGACTTATCCGATAATTTCCGAGCGCACTGAAGGAATGCGTCCTATCCCAGCTATTGTAGTATTCTTCATTATTATCATAAAATATGCTATTCATCGATTTTCTTGATACTGAAAATGTATATGCAAGCCATCCGCTTAACCTGCCGCTCATTTTTTGAGCAAAAAGCTCTAAACCATATGCATATCCATTGGATGGAGTAACAATATCAGATAAAGCTGTATCAGAAATAGCCTCGTCAGTAGTTGCCCTAGACTCTTCAAAAGTAAAAAGATTTTTTATATCTTTATAATACCCCTCAAATTGAAGCTTATATAAATCATTAACATATTCTTCATATCCCAAAACGATTTGGGATGACTTTGCTGGTGCGACAGTATTATCAACAGCTATCCACTGATCTAAAATTGTAGGGTTATAATCATCTTGGAAAGTGGCTATAAACTGGTGGTAGTTCCCAACTGAAAAATTTAAATATCTATCCTCCGTTAAAAGATATTTCATTCCAAAGCGAAGGTCTGGGAACATTGAATCGCTGTACACATTGTAAAGATTTAATCTAAATCCAGGTTCTAAAATAATTTTTTCCGATGGGGAGTATTTTAGTTTCGCGTAACTAGCAAATTCCTTGGGTTTCGTGTTGATTTCAAACTGAAGAGAATCATTAAAAGAATTAGTATACAGAAATCCTAAATTTTTAATTTGAGCACCGAATTTGACTGTACTTGAAGAGGACTTAAACCAAGAAAAGTTAGATGCTATTGTTGCATCATCAATTTGATTATCACTGTTAAGACCATTAGAACCACCAAGACCAAACTCTGTAAAGAATAGACTATTAGCTAGAAGAAAATTACCGATAAGCTTTTCAGAAAAAACTCTACGGTATTGAGCGCTTAACGTTCTATTTCCCCATCTTCCTGATAAACCAAATGTATCAAAAACTAGATCATCAACTCCATTATAAAAACTTAGTGAAATGCGATCTTTTGGAGATAAGTCCGAATAAACATGACTTTGAACATCATAAAAGTAGTAAGGTGGAATACTTGGAACATTTTGAAAAATTTTATCAAAATATGTTCTTCTTCCTGAAAATACCCAAGCTCCCTTGTAAAATGGACCTTCTAATGTTGCTTGAGCTGACAGAAGAGACAAATTAGCCTTCCCCTCAAACTTTTTTTGATTTCCTTCTCTGCTAATTATATTTAAGACCGCGGATAATCTGCCACCATATTCAGCATTATAGGCTCCTTTAATTAATTCGGCCTCTTTTACACCATCGACAATGAAATTCGAGAATATACCTCCTAAATGAGATGGATTATATACAGTAACACCATCAAGTAGAATCAAATTTTGGTCTGTATTCCCACCTCTTATAACCAATCCCGTACTAAACTCAGATGTAGTTAAAACACCTGGAAGCGCCTGTATTGTCCTGAAAAGATCAGGCTCTGCTAATGCAGGTGCAGATCTTAACATTCTTGGGGATAGGTTTACAGTACTAGGCTGAATATTATTTTTTCTTTTGATTTTTTCTGCGGTTACCTCAACTTCATTGAAAGAGACAACTTCCTCTTTAAGAACTAAATCTAGTTTTGTTGACTGTCCATCAGATATATCAATTTTTTGTCTAAGAATTTTATATCCAACATAGGAAACGGAAACTTCATACGAACCCTGAGGGATTTCTTGTAGTACATAATAGCCATTTATATCAGTTGCCATTCCCAAGGCGAGGTCTGCAATAAAAACATTTGCTCCAATCAATGCCTCACCGTTAGAACTATCAGTTACAAATCCATAAACAGAACCATTGTTTTGAGAAAAACTAAAGTTCAGTTGATAGAGTAGTATTAATACTGATTTAACTAGTAAGGTCTTTAAGAATCGTTTCTGCATGTGTATTTATATTCACTTTCTTATATATTTTTTCAATCCTTCCATATTCGTCAATGACAAAAGTCATTCTTTTAGGAGTAAACATTCCATTTGCGCCAAAACGTTTTGCAACTTCTTCATCTTTATCAGAAAGAAAATTAAAGGGCAATTTATATTTAGCCTTAAACTTTTTTAACGCCTCAGAGTTGTTATAACTTATTCCAAATACTGTTATGTTATTTTTTTCAAATTCTTCGTAAATGTTGCGGAACCCGCAAGCCTCTTTCGTTCATCCAGGAGTATCAGCGTATGGAAAAAAGTAGACAACAAGCTTTTTCCCTAAAAACTTTTTTGATGATAATAACTTTTCATCTTGATCAAAAAGCTCAAAACTTGGAGCAATTTCACCTTCCATTAATGATATTTTTTCAGTAAAAATTAAATTTAATGTTGCTGCAAACATAACTGCTAAAATCGAACCAATTAAATATTTCAACTTTAATCTTTACCTAAATAGGAAAGATTTTCCTCAGAGAAAGGTATTGGATTTATATTGTTTTCTTTAAAGTATTTAGTTGAATCACACGTATTTCCTTCAACAAGCATAGTCAATTGATCGGCAGTAACAGGGAACCATGGGAATCTTCCTAGAGCTTTAGCCACTGATTTCACAGCTATTACTGGAGCAGGAACCATAAACTTTTTTTTCCCTGAGGCAGAGCCTATTATTTGTATAATCTCTTTCCATGTAAAATCTTGCCCTCCAAGTTCAATTGTCTTTAATTCGGTTTTGTCGTTCTGCAAAGAACCAACAAAACTTGTTGCGACATCCTTGATGTGCACAGGAGACATAGAAAAATTACCAGCATCAAATGGCAATAATCCTTCATGAAAAAGTGGTGCTGGAAAAGGCAGATTGATTAAATCTTTTTTCAACTGAGAACAAAATTCAGGCCGACCATTACCTCTTGGATCACCAAATATTGTTGAAGGTCTAAAAATAGTCCATTTTAAATCTGTGTTCCTTAAATATTGTTCTGACATCCATTTTGTTTTTTGATAACCTGTACCATCAGGACAAACTCCATTAGCACTCATCAAAATAAATCTGTTAACATTTTCTTCGATAGACGCATCTATCGCATTAACAGCGCCACCAAAATGAAGATCTTCATAGGTTATTCCTTTGGACTTGAATTCTCTTATAATACCAATTGTATAGATGACAGCATCAGTACTCTCTATAGTTTTTTTGACAGCTGACTTATCATTAACATCCCCAATTACTAGCTCACAATCACCTACTGAAGGTATTTTATAAATTGATTCTGAGCGAACTAGTAACTTTGGCTTGTGCCCTTCAGATAAAAGATTATCAATTATGTGCGAACCAACAAATCCAGTTCCTCCAAATATTGCAACTTTCATTATGTATCAGTAATCCTCTTTTTTAATCAATGTTAAATAGTATTAATTATAAATTAGGTTATTTGTCATTACGATGTCAATCTAAAATGAGCGTTTTAAGCGTTTTTATTTGTTAGCCTTCCAAAAAAGTCTTTAATGTCTTCAATGATTAAATAACTCGTAGGTACTAGTATTAGAGTTATCAGCGTTGCAAATAAAACTCCATAGGCAAGTGAAATAGCCATCGGAATTAAAAATTGTGCCTGAACGCTTTTCTCAATCAGAAGTGGGAATAATCCAACAAACGTCGTAATTGAGGTAAGGAGAATAGGTCTAAACCTTCTAGGTCCAGCAGCAAGAGCCGCCTCCAAGCTTGTTTTACCATCGTCTCTTTTATATCTATTTATAAAATCGACCATTACTAGACTATCATTAACCACTACGCCAGATAAGGCAACTATACCTATGATAGAAAGAACAGCCAGATTCATGCCCATTATTATGTGGCCTATGACAGCACCTGTGAAACCAAAAGGTATTGCAGACATTATAATTAGCGGTTGTAAGTACGATTTGAACGGTACAGCCAAAAGTACATACACAATAAAAAGTGCTAACGCAAAATTTTTAAATAATGAACTTAGGGTGTCTCTTTGTTCTCTTTGCTCACCCTCAAAACTATAATTAACACTAGGATAATCCATAAGTATTGGGACTATATGTTCTGTTTCGAATTTTGCTAAAATTTCGTTTGCATTAGCTTCACTCAGATCAACATCTGCGGTTATACTTATAGATCTTTTTCTATCCGTTCTTGTAATGGTAGAATAACCACTGGATAGTTCTCCTTGTGCTACTTGACCAAGAGGCACTTCTACATTATTACCAACCCTTACATTCATTTGCTCTAAATTATTTAAACTAATCCTTTCATCTTTTGGGTAACGCAAAAATACCTTCACCTCATCACGGCCACGCTGAACTCGTTGAACCTCATCTCCATAAAATGCTTGTCTGACTTGCCTAGCAAGTGACGCCATCGTAATACCATAATTCTGCGCTTCTGGAAGCAAATTAAGTTTAATTTCATCTTTCCCTGCGCTAAACGAATCCTTTATGTCAAATACCCCTGCATAAGTTTGCAATTTATCTTTTAAACTATTAGTTACCGCTTTTAAATCTTCTCTATTCACACTTGAAAGCTGAATTTCGATTGGAGCACCGGTGGTAAAAAGATCAGAATCAAAAGTCACTTGTTTTACTCCAGGTATTGGCCCTGTTAGCTCTCGCCATATTTTTGAGATATTAACAGTGCTAATTGGCCTCTCTTCACCAGGTGCTAGTTCAATGACACATTCTGCTAAGTGCGAACCAAAAAAAGTTGCATCTAAGTTACCAGGGCCCCTAGCTGATTGAGTTTTAATTGGCTGATCACCAGCCGTAGAGACCATATTTATAAAAATTTTATTTTCTGGATATAATACTTCCAGAGAATCTTTAAGCTTATATGCAGATTTTTCAATTTGATCTAAACCAACTTTTGTTAGTGAAACAGGGGTACCTTCTGGATACTCAACTCCAGCAATAACTATATCAGCTTCTAGTGGCGGAAAAAAATTGAATCGAATAAAACCACTTGCGACCAGCCCAACTGTTAAAATAAATATCGAGATTGCTATTGCAACAGTGTTACCACGATTTTTAAGTGCAAGTTCAAGAGTTGGAGTATATTTATTTTTAATAAATCCTTGAAGCCAGTTATGAATCCTCATCTGAATATCAGACCACCATTGGGAGAATCGATTTTTCTTTTTAGCCTCATTCATTTTCATGTGGGCCAAATGAGCAGGCAAAATAGTTAATGACTCAATGAGAGAAAACATTAAAACTAATATGGTAACCACTGGAATGATCTTCCATATTTTACCCAAAGCACCTTCTACTAAAATCATTGGTGAGAAGGTGACCATAGTTGTTAGAACAGCAAAAATCACTGGCTTTGCAACTTGATATGCTCCTTCTAATGCAGCATCTACTCCACTCAAACCTCTTTTTAGATAAATGTGAATGTTTTCGCCAACAACGATAGCATCGTCAACAACAATACCGAGAACTAAAATGAAAGTAAATAAGGATATCATATTAATTGATACATCGAACAAAGGAAGCAACCAAAACCCACCCATGAAAGATATCGGGATGCCTAGTGAGACCCAGGCTGCTAACTTTGGCTTTAAAAACAAAGCTAGAACAATTAGAACGAGCCCGAGACCAAGATAAGCATTTTCAGTTAAAAGTTCAATCCTACCTCTAAGAATTACAGATTCATCTTTCATTGTTGTTAAAGAGACACCGGGAGGCATAACAGGGTTCTTCTTCTTTATATATCCATGAACAGCATCTGCTATATCTAGAGCGTTCTGCTCACCAGTCCTATATACTCTAATTAATAATGCTGGCTCACTATTAAATTTTATATCATACTCAACATCTTGAAAACCATCTACAATTTCAGCAATATCTCTGAGAAATACCGTCGAACCATCAGCTAATGATAAAACAGGAATGATCCCAAACTCTTCCCCTGTATAGGCCTGGCCTTTCGAACGAATTAAAATTTCGCCATCGTATGTTTCTATAGCACCTCCTGGTACGTCCATAGAAGAAGTACGGATC
>MDSV01229155.1_pt1 | contig 14149 bp, 13 predicted proteins | sample 810851 | NCBI WGS metagenome assembly MDSV01 (sample SAMN05326640, study PRJNA326480) | marine metagenome | isolation source: seawater | place: Atlantic Ocean: North East | collected 2012 | reverse complement strand
GATGAAGGTGCTGAAAAGTACGCTGCAGATAATGGTGTTAAAAAACGTGATTGTAACAACGAAGAAGATAGAGATAACTTCGACTTATAATCTTTAAAGTTTTTATAATATTAAAGGCGATATGAGAATATCGCCTTTTTTTTATTCACGCCATACAAAAGTAGCAAATCTTCTTGCATCTAAAGATTTTCTATATGAAAAAAAACTTCTATAATTTTCATAAGTACAAAGATCCGAATAAAAAATATTATTAATATAATTTTGACGTAGTTGATGAGAGACGATGCCAATTAAATCCATCTTGTAAGATGTCTTAATTTTAATAAAAAACTCTTCATATTTCGAATCAATAGATACAAAATCATTTTTAATTTCTTTATCAACAAGATAGTGTTCTTTTGATATAGAAGGGCCGAACCACGCCTCATATTTGTAATTATATTTTGTTAAAGTTTTAAATGCAGATTTAACAATATTAAATTCAGCCCCCTTTCTTCCAACATGCAATATACATATTAAATTCCCGCAAATACTAGAGATTACAAGCGGAATACAGTCGGCTGTTAATATTGATAAAACTTGATTTCTATTTTTTGTTATTAGACCGTCACCAATATTTGATATTATTCTATCTTTTGTTAAATCTATAATTTTTTTGCCGTGCACTTGTTTTAATATTATTGGCTTTGAAGGAAGGTAATTTTTTGATAATAAATTAATGTTTTTCTTCACTTTGTTATAATTATTATTTTTACAACTCAAATTAAAATTATTGTCTGACAAAAAGTTTTTTTTTGTTACCATAATTTTAACAGATGCTGATACATTCCACCCTATATCTTCAATTATTTTATTCATTTTCAAGTATTTTTTCTAAATCTTGTAAATCTTGTGGTAATTTTGATTCTAATTTAATCTTTAATTTTGTTAATGGGTGATCAAATTCTAATTTATACGCATGAAGTGCCTGCCTTTTAAATTTTTTTAAATAGTCGTTATTGTTTTCTATACTAGTCATTTTAGATCCATAAGTTTGGTCACCAATCAATGGGTAGCCTTTAAAATGCATATGCACTCTAATTTGATGTGTTCTGCCTGTATGTAGTTTTATCTTTAATTTTGTTGATTTTTTAAAGTTTTTTATAACCTCATATTCTGTAATTGCTTCTTTTCCATTTGCATTTACAGACATTTTTTTTCGGTCTGTTTTATGTCTTGATATTGGTTGATGTACAGTATCATTCTTCATTATTAAGCCATGTGAATACGCAATATAAAATTTTTTTATTTCCCTATTCTGCATTTGCTTTACTAATACCGTATAACTTTTAATATTTCTTGCAATAATTAAAAGACCTGTTGTATCTTTATCAAGTCTGTGGATTAATCCTGATCTTGGTAAATTTTTTAATTCTGGAAATAAATATACTAACCCGTTTGCTAATGTTCCTTTATGATTTCCTGCTGCAGGATGAGCAATTATTCCACATTGCTTATTTATCACAATTAGATCCTGATCTTGATACTCTACATTTAATTGAATTTTTTCTGGAATTATTTCTTCTGGATTAATATTCTCTTCTGGGATTATTGTTATTTTGTCATTCTCAGCTAAAGTATCTCTTGGTCTTAATGTGTTTCCGTTAATTAAGATATTACCTTTATTTATCCATTTTTTTATTAAACTTCTTGAGAATTGTTGGTTTTCTTGTGCTATCGCAAGATCTGCCCTTAAACCTTTACTTTCTTCTGATATTATATATTCTATAATATCGTTATTTAAAACTTCATCGTTCATGGTAAAAAAATTATAATAATTGATATGTATAAGAATATGATAAAAATAAGTATATATATACTTTTAATTTTTACGCTTTATGGATGTGCAGCGTTTAAAGGTACTGACGATGGTCACACAATTGATCAAAAAGGCAATGTCGTCAATTCAGAGGGCAAGGTCGAAACAGTTGAAGAAATATATAGCCTAGCTAGGACATCACTTAAAAACGAACAATACGATATTGCTATAGAAAATTATAGGAAAATTGAAGCAAACTTTCCTTTTTCAAAATTTGCTTCAAAGAGTCACATTGAACTAGCATACGCAGAATATAAGTTGAAACATTGGGATGTATCAATAGCTATAATAGATAGATTTATTTCTATGAATAATACAAGTGAATTTTTACCTTACGCATATTACCTAAGAGGCCTTATTAATTTCAATAGAGGTAAAACAATCTTTAATGTTCTCTTACCTCATGTACAAATTGATAAAGATCCAATAAATTTAAGAAATTCATATGAAGATTTTAATTATGTCTATAAAAATTTTAAACAAAGCGAATATATAAAAGATTCTTTAAAACGAATGGAGTATTTAAGAAACACACTTGCATCATATGAAATTCATGTAGCTAACTTTTATTATAAAAGGAAGGCGTATCTAGCCGTTATAAATAGATGTAATTATTTAATACAAAAGTATCCAAACTCTCCTGCAAACAGAGACGCTCTTATTTTTTTAAAATCATCATATGAAAAACTTCTCATGAAAGATAACGCCAGAGATGTAGAAAAGATCATATTAGCTAATTATCCTGATTATAAATCAAAATATTTTGAGGAAGCTTCGAACAATTCGATAAAACAAAATGCATCGGCTGCTAGCGAAGCAGCTGACAATATTGCAATAAATTTAGGATTTGATATCGAAGAACAAAAAGAGGATGATTTCACTAGTGTATACAATGTAGAATATTTCAAAAATGATAATTTAGTTGATATACCACTAAATGTTAAACCAGAAAAATATACAATAAAACATATCAGAAAAAATAAAGATCAAATTAAAAAAGAGCCTTTGAATTTATTAGATTATTTTACTTCAGATGATGATTCAGATATTAAAGTAAAAGATGTTATTGTTGATAATAAAAAAAATGAAAATAAAATTGAAATTATTAAAGAAAAAAATGATAACTCATCTGATGAACAAGAGACTGAGTCTAAAAACTCTGAGAATGAAATTTTAGAGTTAATAGTAGATTAATATTTAAACTTAGACACTATCGGAAAGCGCCTATCTCTCCCAAAAGATTCTGACCTAATTTTAACACCAGGTGCGTGCTGTCTTCTTTTGTATTCATTTCTAATTACCATATTTATTACACTTGATACTAGACTTTTTTCAAAACCTAACTCACATATTTCATCCAAAGATTTTTTATTTTCTATAAAATTAATTAATATCTCATCTAGCACGCTATACGGAGGGAGTGTGTCAATATCATATTGATCTTTTGATAATTCAGCTGTAGGTAATCTTTCGATAACAGCTTCTGGTATAGATATTTTGTCCCTATTTGCTTCTTCTTTTGCAAGCGTAAAAACTTCAGTTTTATACAGGTCTTTTAAAGGAGCAAAACTCCCACACATATCCCCATAAAGGGTAGAGTAACCAACTGCAAGCTCACTTTTATTACCGGTTGTTAGTAGTACTTTTCCAGTTTTATTGGATATTGCCATTAAAATTAAACCCCTTGCACGTGCTTGAATATTTTCTTCGGTAATATCTTTTGATAATCCTTTAAACTTATCTTCTAATGTATTATTTATTTCTTTGTTAATATCTTCTATGCTTATAATGGAATAATTGATATCAAGTATATTACATTGTTCTTTAGCTAACTGTATACTTAAATCTGATGTATAGACTGATGGCATCAAGATAGCTTCAATATTTTTTTTATCAAATATTTCTGCGGCAATTGCTAATGTTAAAGCCGAGTCAATACCTCCAGATAAACCAATAAGAACACCATTCAGATTACTCTTAGAGATATAATCTTTAGTTCCTAATTTAATTGCTTCATAAGTAAGTGAATTATTATTAATATTGCCAACAATATTTGGAACAGTATCTTTTGTAAATTCTTTATTTTCTACAGAAAAATTAAAAATTTCTTCTGAAAAGGATTTGAGGGAATGCATAATAACACCCTCTCTATTCGCTAAAAAAGAGCTGCCATCAAAAACTATTTCATCTTGACCACCAACTGTATTTAAATAAATTAAATTAATATTATTTTTTTTTGTTAGATTCTTAAAATAATTTTTTCTTTTTTTATCTTTTTCAATTTCAAATGGAGAAGCATTAATACTGATTAAAAAATCTATATTTTTCATATTATCAGATTTAAGTGATTCATAACTCCATGCATCTTCGCATACTAATATACATAATTTATTACCACGCACATCTAAAATAAAATTTTTACTACCTTTTGAAAAATATCTTTTTTCATCAAAAACACCATAATTTGGTAAAGCCTGCTTATCATATATATTTAAAATATTTTTACCATTTATGGTATAAGCACTATTAAATATTCTACCTGTCTTGTCACAATATCTTGGCGCTCCAAATATAAGATATTCATTATTTTCAATAAAATTAACAATTTTATTTATATAAGTATTTATAGAGTTTTTAAAATCCTGTCTGTAGAGTAAATCTTCAGGAGAATAACCGCATAAGGCTAGTTCTGGAAATACAAATATTTTAGTCGTATTTAAAGACCTATTTTTAGATATAATATCAATTATTCTTGTAGCATTGCCTTCTATATCACCAACAGTAGCATTAAATTGAACAATGATGAATTCTAGTTTATTTTTCATAATATTTATTATCAAATAAATTCTTATTAATATATGATATATATTAAAACATATTTATAAAGGTATTAAAATTGAATGTATATAATTTAACTGGTCAAATTGGATCTGGAAAAAGTTTAGCTCAAAAGATATTAGAAAAGTTAAATATAAAATGTATATGCGCTGATAATATTATAAAAGATTTATATAGTAGACCAAAAATAGTTGAAGAGGTAGGCAGAATAATACCAAAATCAGTTAGAAAAAATATGATAGATTTTGACAAAATTAGAGAAATAATATTTACAAATCAGCATAAAATGGAAGAACTAGAGAACTATATTCATCCAGAAGTAATTAAGGAATTTGAAATTTTAAAAAATAAATATATTAATAGAGAAATATTAATACAAGTTATACCAGTGATAAAAAATAATACTATATTTAAAAATTATAAAAATATTTATATAGAATCAAAAAAAGAAATTAGAATAGAGAGAATTAAAAAAAGACCAGGCTACAAAGATAATTTAATAAATAAAATTATAAACTACCAAAATAGCATTGATCGTTACAAAGATAATTGCGATTATATTATTTTTAATAATACTACAGAATTAAATTTTGAAGAAGAAATAAAAAATATAATAAAAAAATTATGAATAACTATATAATATATGAACAACCTGTTGCCGAAAATATAAGAAATATACTTAAATGTGAATACCTCTTTGAAAAATTTAATTCTTCTCTTGAGCAAGATAGCATATGGGGGATTAAATCAAGCATTGCAACTTTACTTGAAACGTCTGATTTTGTATCAAGGATAAATTTAAAAATTGAATTATTGAAAGAATTAGAAAAAAATATTTTGTATATTAATAATTTAAAAGATGTAAATAATGATAAATTATCTGATTATGAAGAATCAATCGAAAAATTAAAGTTTGTAATTGATAAAATTAATAGTATTGAAGAAAATCCTTCAAAATCTGTAATCGATAATGACTTCTTAATGCAAATTAAAAGTAAAATTTATCTTCCAGCTGGTGATAATTTCTTTGATATGCCTTCATACTTAAATTTTCTTTCATCTAATAAAACACAAATTTTAGATAATATTAATCTATGGTACTCTCCATTTGAGTATCTCTTTAAAGCATCAAAACTAATACTTAATACAAGAAGAAAATATTCCTCATTTGAAAAATATACAAGCTCTAAATCATATTTTGAATTAAAATTAAATAAAGATACATATGTTGATTTTATAAGAATTAGATTAGATAAAGATATAAATATTTATCCAAATGTTAGTGTAAGCAGACAGAATATTAATATTATTTTTAAACACGCAACAGGTAATAAAAGAATATCAAAGGCAATAAACGAAAATGTTGATTTTAATCTTGGGCTATCAGGAATTAAATAAATTATAATAATATGAGATTCCTGCCACGCCACTACCACCATTAATAATTACATTATCTATATCTCTTTCGTAATTTAAACCACCTAAAGCATATACAGGGCAATTAGAATATTTAGCTAAGTTTTTGAAATGCTCCCAACCAAAGCCAATTTTTTTATTAGTACTTAATATTGGAGATATTACAATAAAATTTAAATTATAATTATTACAAATCTCAATTTCTAAAATATTATGACAAGAACCAGCATAGAGATAGCTATTACTTAATGATTTTATATCTAGGTTTTTTAAATTTTCAGAGGTAAGATGAATTCCATGACAATACTGGTTTAATGAAAAATTTTTAATATCATTAATAAAAAAAACGGCATTATATTCTCTGCATAATTGGTAAATATTTTTTGAAACTAAGTGGTAATCTTTTTCAGTAAGATTTTTAGAACGAAATTGAATAAGTTTTATGCCAGAATCTAATATACTTTCAATTACTTTATAATAATTTTTTCTATTATTTCCACAAAAATTTGGGGTTATAAAGTATTTATCTAATTTTTTAATATCATGTTCTGTATTCTGCATTTATTTCTACATATTCATAAGATAAATCAGTTGTCCACACAACTGCTGATTCCTTTCCATTATTATATTTGATATTAATTTCTAGGTTTTTATTTTTTAAATATTTTTTAGCTTTTGATTCACTATAATTTTTATAAATACTATTATTTTTAAAAACAAGAATATTTCCAATATAAATTTCAATTTTTGATAAGTCATTTACATTAGATTCTATATTTCCTATTGCGCATAAAATTCTTCCCCAATTTGGATCTTCTGCAAACATAGCAGTTTTAAATAATGGCGAATTTGCAATAGACATTGCTATTTCTTTCGCTAATTTTTTTGTTGATACTCTTTCTACATTAACTTTTATAAATTTTGTAGCTCCTTCCCCATCATTTACAATTTTTTGCGCTAAGCTTAAATAAAGTTCTTTTAAATTTTTTACAAAAATTTCTTTTTCAGTTTTTTTTAAACTTTTATAATCAACATTAGATTTTCCGGTGGCGATAATAATACTTGAATCGTTAGTAGAAGTTTCACCATCAACAGTAATCATGTTATATGTTGTGTCTGTAATATCTTTAAGCAATTTATTTAATTCGAATTTACTAATTTTAATATCTGTTGCTACAAATGAAAGCATAGTTGCCATTTTTGGATTTATCATGCCTGACCCTTTAGCTACGCCAGTAATAGAAACTTTATTATTGTTTAATGTGATTTTTTTTTCCGAAGTTTTTGTACATTTATCAGTTGTTAAAATTGATTTTGATAAGTCATCCCAACCATTATTACAAAGTTTGTTATATAATTTTGGTAAAGAATTAATAATTTTTTTGTATTTAATTCTCTCACCTATTACACCTGTTGAGAAAACTAAAACTTCATCAAGTTTACATGAAGTAATATTTGAAATTTCTTTTATATAGCAAGAAATATCTGATAAACCATTTTTTCCAGTTCCTGCATTTGCATTTCCAGAATTTATAATTAGATATCTTGGTGATCTCTTTTTTAAATTTTTTTCTGTAACATTAACAGCGTCAGATCTAGCCTTATTTTTAGTAAAAACACCGGCGACTGATGAGCCTTTAGATATTTCTACTAGTGAAAGATCTAACCTTCTTTTTTTATACATCCCAGAATGAATTGATGAAATTTTAATGCCATCAATATTTGTTATATTTCTTCCCATGTCTTTAGTATATTTTATTTAACATAAATTTACTTTCTCTTTTTTTTTCTTTGCTTTCTATTTCTTTTGTCTTTATTTTTATTATTTTTTGTATTACTTTTTTTATCAGCATCAGATCTATTATAATTCAAATTTTCTGTTTTTTCTTTTTTTGAAAAAGTTGTATTATAATCTATTCTATATAATAAGCTTATGAAATTGTAATGCATGCTATCCTGCATTATTGAGAACATTTCAAATGCTTCTCTTTTATATTCTTGTTTTGGGTTTTTCTGAGCATAACTTCTTAAGCCAATTCCTTGTCTTAGATGATCCATAGCTTGTATATGCTCTATCCAACTTTTATCAACAATATTAATAAAAACTTCTTTTATTAAATCTTGATATATATCTTTTTCAACACTACTTATGTTTTTTTTATACTCTATGAATATTTTTTCAATAAATTTTTCTCTTGCCTCTTCTTTCTTTATTGAATTTTTTATAATTTCTTCGGCATCTATTTCTATATGAAAGTCTCTTTGGAGTGTTTCATTCATTTCGCTATTTTTATTTTCTTCATAGAGGTTGCTTTCTATTATGTTTGTAAAAACTTGTTCTATAATAATATTTGTTAATTCTTCTCTATTATCTTTTGCTAAAAAATCATTTCTTTTATTATATATATATTTTCTTTGCTCATTAGCTACATCATCATAATCTAAAAGATGTTTTCTTATATCAAAATTATGTCCTTCAACTTTTTTTTGAGCGTTTCCAATTGCCTTAGTAACCCATTTATGTTCTATTGCCTCTCCTTTTTCCATTCCTAACTTCTTCATAAATGTGCTAACTTTATCTGACGCAAATATTCTCATAAGGTTATCTTCAAGTGATAAATAAAACCGTGATGATCCTGGGTCTCCTTGTCTACCTGCTCTTCCCCTTAATTGATTATCAACTCTTCTAGATTCATGTCTTTCAGTACCAATCACGTGAAGGCCGCCAGATTCCAATACTTTTAAATTTAATTCAGTCCATTTATGTTCTTCAATATCATTTTTCTTTCCTCCAAGAACAATATCTGTTCCACGTCCTGCCATATTGGTTGCAATTGTAACGCTATTTAAAGACCCTGCATTTTCAATTATCATTGATTCTCTTTCATGCTGTTTTGCATTTAACACATTATGCGAAATATTTTCTTTTTTTAATGCTTTTGATAAATACTCTGATGATTCAATTGACGCAGTTCCAATCAGAACTGGTTGCTTATTTTTTTGACAATTTTTTATATCTTCTATGATTGCATTATATTTTTCTTCAATTGTTAAATATACTAAATCTCCAAAATCTTTTCTGATCATCTTTTTATGAGGTGGTATAACTATTACCTCTAACTCGTATATTTCTTGAAATTCTTGAGCTTCAGTATCAGCTGTACCAGTCATGCCAGACAATTTTTCATATAGTCTAAAATAATTTTGAAATGTAATAGATGCTAATGTTTGATTTTCATTTTCAATATTGAGATTTTCTTTTGCCTCTATTGCTTGATGCAAGCCATCACCCCATCTTCTTCCAGGCATTTTTCTTCCAGTAAATTCATCTATTATTATTATTTTTGATTCTTCTACAATATAATCAATATCCTTTGAATATAGATAATTTGCTCTTAGCGCTGTATTCATAAAATGAAGTAAATTTATATTATTTGGATCATATAAACTTTCATTATTATTAATTAATTGATTCTTAAATAGTAACTTTTCATAAGTTTCGTGACCTTTCTCTGTCAAAAATGCTTGATTTGATTTTTCATCTAAAAAAAAGTCGGCATTTTGATCAGACTCATCGCCTTCTTTAAAATATTTTACAAAACTATTCATTTTTTTATAGAGCGTTAAACTCTCACTAGTTGCTCCTGAAATTATTAAAGGTGTTCTGGCCTCATCTATTAGAATAGAATCAACCTCATCTACAATAGCGTATGATAATTTATTCTGAACTTTTTCTTCTAATGAAAAAACCATATTATCTCTTAGATAATCAAAACCAAATTCGTTATTTGTTCCATATATTATATCTGCCTCATAAGCTATTTTTTTTTCTTGTAAACTTTGGCCTGATAAAATAACACCTGTACTCAATCCAAGATAATTATATAGTTTTGACATCCAATCGCAGTCACGCTTTGCCAAGTAATCGTTTACAGTTATTATATGAACACCATTCCCTTTTAAAGCATTCAGATATGCTGGCAATGTTGCTACGAGTGTTTTTCCTTCTCCGGTCTTCATTTCTGCTATTTTGCCATTATGAAGTGCTAATCCACCGATAATTTGTTCATCAAAGTGACGCATATTCATTACTCTTTCTGAAGCTTCTCTAACAAGCGCAAAAGCATATGGCAAAATTTGATCTAAATCTTTACCATTTTTTAAATCATTTTTTAATTTATTAGTAATTTCAGGGAAATCTGTGTCTTTTACGTTTTTAAAATCATTAGATATTTCATTTATATTAGATAAAATCTTTTGATAATCTTTCAAAATTCTATCATTTCTACTTCCAATAATTTTTTTTAAAAGATTCATATTCGTGCCTTTAAATTTTCTAGTCTTTAATAGAATACTTTTCTTTATAATGAATAAATTTATTTGGATTTATATGTTTTTTATTTTTTAAGACTTCCAAATGTACGTGCGGTCCTGTTGAGTGCCCAGTACTTCCCATCTTAGCAATCACTTGGCCTTTCTTCACCAATTCTCCTTTCTTAACTAAATTTCTATTATTATGGGCATATCTTGTGACATAACCATTGTAATGGCTTATTTCTACTAAATTTCCATAGCCATATTTTTTTCCTGAAAATGTTACTTTACCAGCTGCTAGTGAAGTAATATTGGTTTCTATTTTGTGAGCAATATCGACTCCTTTATGCATATGCATTTTCTTTGTAATTGGATTTTTTCTTTTGCCATAATCAGATGACATATACCCTTTTTTTGTTGGAAAACCGGATGGGAAAAATTGCTCTTTCATCTCTAAATTATTAATAATTTTATTGATCTCATTTAAATTTTCATTTTTTAATGCGATATCTTTTAATAGACTATCTAAATATTTATCAAATTCTGAATTGTATTCAAAATCAATATTTACTTTGTTTGCCCCTCCAATATATTTTGGCTTTTTAAAATCAAAATCTTTTTTATCAAGTTTTGCTAATTTTGATAACTTATTTCCAAAAGAATTTAGGTTTTCTAATTGAGATGAAATTGTAATTAATTTTTGAGAAAAAAATTGCATTTTTTCTTGGTTCTCGAGCTTAATTTTTTTTATTTGATTTTGATAAATACTCATATCTTGCATTCTGTCTTCATTTAATTCTTTATAACCCTCTTTGTAACCATATATATATGAAGCAGAGCTGGACAATATGCTTACTAATCCAATTGCAAGACCTAATAATAATATAAAAATATATCCATTAATCTTATAAGAAGATGATTTGTTTTTATTTGATTTAAAAATTACTATTTGCATTATGCTAAAATTTTAATAAAGATGGTCATTATACAACTTATTTGTGAATTTAATAATTAATAATGAAAAAACTTAACTATCATATTGATATTAGAATATTAGAGAAAGCTAAAGTACTAGAAAGGATTACCAAACACCTTTACAAATACGCTGGTAAAAATTCAAATTGCTATGCATGCAATATTGTTGAAAATATGCTTGTTCTTGGAGCTACTAATAGCTCAAATCTAAGTATTATTAGAAACTACCAAAGAGACATACTAAAAGATATAAATTATGAATTTGGTGAAGTTCTAAAGTTAAAATTAACCAAAATTAAATTTAAAATTATTAAAGATCCAAAAGTTTAGACTTCTGAAGTACTATACGCATCCATGTAATTAATTGGAAGATCTTCTGCTGTTTTATACCCAACTTCTTCCCAGGCGTCCTTGTTTTCCAACAATTTTCTTAGAAGTTTATTATTTAAATCATGTCCTGACTTATATCCTTCAAATGACCCAATTAAGCTTTTTCCAAGTAAATAAAGATCACCCACTGCATCTAATATTTTGTGTTTTACAAATTCGTCTTCATATCGCAACCCATCTTCATTTAACACTCGATGATCATCGACCACAACAGCATTATCTAAACTTCCGCCCAATGCAAGATTTTTTGATCTTAATAATTCAACATCCCTCATAAATCCAAATGTTCTTGCTCTGCTAACTTCTTTAACAAAAGATACTGAAGAGAAATCAAGTACTGCTGAATGTGTTTTATCATTAAAGACGGGATGATCAAATCCAATAGTAAATGCAACTTTGAATCCCTCAAATGGAGCAAATTTAACCCATTTGCCAGTTTCATCGTCTCTAACCTCAATTGGTTTTAAAATCCTAATGAATTTTTTTGATTTATTCTGTTCTTTAATGCCTGCAGACTGAAGTAAGAAAACAAATGGGCCTGCGCTTCCATCCATTATAGGTACTTCTGGGCCATCAAGATGTACATATAAATTATCAATACCTAGTCCTGCAATAGCTGAAAGTAAATGTTCAACAGTAGAAACTTTTATATTATTTGATATTAAGGTTGTTGAAAGAGTTGTATCACCAACATTTTCAGGACAAGCTTTTATTTCTACTTTTGGCTCTATATCTGTTCTAATAAACACTATGCCAGTTCCAGCTGGTGCTGGAATTAATGTAAGTGTAATTTTTTTCCCAGTGTGAAGACCTATTCCTGTTGCTTTGATTGTATTTTTTACAGTTCTTTGATTAATCATTTTTATTCTAATTTATTTTTATTATTAAGCCTTTTTTTAATAAAATGTTTCCGGATAAATTTAAATAATCCATTAATTATCATATATTATTAATATGCATATAATATGCCATATTGGAGAAATATGCTAATTATAAAGGGAAAATTAACCTTTTTTTAAAAAAAAAGGCATTAAAAAGGCATTATTAGTTATAAAGAAAGTTTTTTAATAGTTTTTTTGCAACAGATAGAAAATTCTCATTTAAAGGCTCAATTAAAGGATTATTCTGTTTTTTTGCATATAACAAGAGACCAATACAAGCTGCATATTCAGGATTCTTCACAACGTCTTCTGAACCACCATAAATGTGTTGCGGCACCCCAAGCCTTACTTGTTTATGAAAAACTTCTTCAGCAAGATCTATGAGACCATCAGACTTAGAACTACCTCCTGTTAAAACTATGCCAGCTGATATTTTTTCTTCAAATCCACTTTGTAATATTTTTGAATTTACAAAATCAAAAATTTCTTGATATCTTAAACTCATTACCTCAACCAATGTATGCTTTTGAACTGATCTTGGTGGTCTATCACCTACACCCGGTACTTCTACGATATCATCATTCAATATTTCATTATTTATACAACCATGTGTAATTTTTAATTCTTCAGCATTATAAGTTGAGGTTTTTAATGCCTGAGCAAGATCGTTTGTAACTTGATCGCCACCTAAAGATAATGAAGAAGTATATTCTATGGCTCCATTACTAAAAATTGCTATATCAGTTGTGCCTCCGCCAATATCTACTAAGCATACACCAAGATTTTTTTCGTCCTCTGTTAAAACTGAAATACTTGAGGCTAGTTGCTCAAGAACAACTTTCTCAGGGCTAATTGAACATTTCTTAATACATTTTTCTATATTATCTCTAGCATTTTTTGCGCCAGTTACAAGATGATATTTTCCGTCAAGCGCTATACCAGACATCCCAAGAGGAACCTTAATCCCATCTTGACCATCAATTTCATATTCTTTTGCCAGAACATGTAATATTTCTTGGTCATTTGAGAGATTCATAGCTTTTGCAGCCTCCTCAACGGCTTTTAAATCTTGATTAGATACTTCTTTATGATCAGATATAGCTGCTCTTCCTGTTGCAGCATAACTTTGTATATGATTACCAGAAATCGTTGCATATACAGAAGTAATTTTTTCACTACTTACCAATTCAGCGCTTTCTACAGACTTAGCAATTGATTCGACAGTTGAGCTAATATCTATAACTACACCTCTTTTCATACCCAAAGACTTAGTTTTTCCAACACCCAGAAAATCAATCTCATTGTCTTCGTTAACAGATCCAACAATAGTTTTTACATATGAGGTCCCGATGTCTAGTCCAACTATTAAATTTTTGTCACTTTTGATCATAATATTTCCAAAATTACTTCCAGCCTATAGAAAAACCATTTGAATATCTCATATCAATATACCTTATTTTTTTCAAATCTCTACTTT
>MDSV01152508.1_pt1 | contig 14150 bp, 6 predicted proteins | sample 810851 | NCBI WGS metagenome assembly MDSV01 (sample SAMN05326640, study PRJNA326480) | marine metagenome | isolation source: seawater | place: Atlantic Ocean: North East | collected 2012 | reverse complement strand
GACGTACGGCGCGTTCGTCGTTTTCGTCGTCGCGACGGGAGTCCCCGCCTCCGTTCCCGACGGAGCCCGCTCGGCTCCGCCGGGCGCGCCGGCGGGTCCGGGGGCGGAGGCGACGGCGGGGACCATGAACGTCGCCGTCGGCGCCGGCGAAAACGTCGCCGCCTGCGGGAGAAGCGTCGGCGCCGGTCGCGCCGGTCGCGACGCCTCCACCGCGTAGTCCTGAGTCGCGTACGCCGGCTGACTCGGCGCGTAGTCGACGTGCGCGCCGTACCCGTACCCGCCGACCGGCGCCGCGGCCGGCGCGGCGTGCGCCGGCGGACCCGGCGCGAGCGTTTGGTTCGGCGGCGGACTCGGATCCGGGTTCGGCGGTGTCGTCTCCGTCGCTTCCGTCGCCGCTCGAACCTGCGCGTGCTGCGTTTGGCTCGGCGGCGGATCCGGGTTCGGCGGCGGCGGCGCGCCGAACGGCGGCGCGCCGAACGGCGTCGCGCCGACCGGCGGCGTCGTCGTCTTCGCCGGAGACGCGAGCTCGTCGAAGAAATCGTCGTCGTCGCCGTTCGCGTCGGCGCGGAACGGCAACGGCGCCGTCGCCGTCGCGGCGGCGGGTCCGCTCGCCCTCGCGTCGCCGAGCGCGGCGTTCGCTCCGACGCGCGATACCGCGTCCGTCTCGACGCTGGGCGTGTCCCCCCCGAACAGAGCGCCGAGCCCGCCCGTCTTCTGTTCCACCCACCCCGCTCGGCTTTGCTCCGCGCTCGCGGGCGCGGCGTCCGCGAACGCCGGCGGCGCGCCCGCGGTCTCGTCCGGCGCGGGTCCGAACGCGGAAGCCGAGTGCACGCGATGGAATCCGCGCGCGGATTCGTCTCCCGAAGCCGACGCCGCGGTCGCCGACGCCGCGGTCGCCGACGCCGACGGACGCGCCTCGGACGTCCCTCCCGGTTGCGACCCGGACGAGGACCAGATCGGCGTCGTCGCGTCGCCCTCGTCCTCGTGGTCGCTCACGTCAGGCCATTCGTCGTCGCTCTCCTCCTCGCACGCGTTCGCGCGGCCGGGACTCGACGCCCCCGGGCCCGTCTCCGGCGCCGCCATGGCTCCGGCCACCCACGCACTCGCGGCGTCTCGCGGAGTGATTCGCGTCTCTTAAAGTCACCCGCAGGCTTTCTCGGAGCGCCGACGAGTGACGAGCGCGAGTTTCTGGCCGCGCGCGACGGCGCGAGCGCCTCCGCCATGTGGCCCGGGCGATCGCGGTCGCGGTCGCCGGACCGGCGGCGCGACTCCCGCGACGACGAGCTCTCCCCGGCGATGCGCGAGCTCCAGCGCCAGCAGCTCGAGGCCGCTCGACGTGCGGTGCGCGCGCGTGAGATGGGGAAACGCTGCCTTCCGGCGTCGTCGCCGGAAGAGGCGACGTCCTCGAAGAAGCAGAGGGAGATATACGTCGGAAACCTCGCACCGGGCGTGGACGCGGTGTTGCGAACGTTCTTCGACGAAGCCTTGGCGAGGTTGTTCCCCGAGCTCGCCGAGCTCGGGTCGCCGGTGCTGCGCGTGAACGTCGACCCCTCGCGAGCGTTCGGGTTCGTGGAGTTTCGTTCGGAATTCCTGGCGCACGCCGCGTCGCGGCTGGACAAGACGGACGTCGGCGGCCGGCCGATACACATCGGCCGACCGAGAGGCTACGTCGAGCCCGAGCCCGGGCACGCGCACGATCAAACCCCCGTCGTCGAGGCGGCGCCGTACGTGCTGGCGAACACGGAGATGGCGAGACGGCGGCGATGACGGCGACGGCGCGGATTCTTTTTCGCGAAAAAAAGAGTCAATCATAGCTAGCTCCTAGTACTAGACGGAGGTCCGCGAGCGTAGAGTCGAAGCGCTCGCGCGCGTGCGCGAATCGTCCCAAAAAGACGCGTCACACTCTGTCGTGTCACGCGCGTCGCGCAGGCGCCTTGTGCTTCGCGTCCAGCGCTTCCAAACTGGACCCTCTGAGCAGAAAGAGCCGCTCCGCGCGCTGCGCCAGCGTGCCCCCGCACTTCAAACCGCGCGCTTGAAGCTCGCGCTTCAAACCGTCCAGCCCGACGGCTTCGAGCGCCGCGGCGTCGGCGAACGCCGAGAGGTCCAGGGGCGACTTCCGCTCCGGCGCCGCGCGTGTCGCCGGCGCGGCGGCGGTCGGGGGACTCGGGGGACTCGGAGCCGCGGGAGCCGTCGACGCCGCGGCGTCGACGGCGGCGTCGACGGCGGCGCTCGACGCGCCTTTTCCCTTTTTACCTTTTCCTTTTTCCGCGGGCGGGGCGGCGGAGGGTTCGTCCGCGTCGCTCCCGCTGTCGTCGCTGTCGTCGCTGACGCCGCCTCGCGCGAGCGGATCGCCCATGTACGCGCCGCGGGGCGCGCGTTCGCTCGCGCGTCGCGTCGTCGCGACGAGCGGCGCTTTTCCTTTCGCGTCGGCGGCGTGTTTCGCGCGATCGATGCCCGCGCGCACGGAGGCGGCGACGCCGTCGACGACGGCGCCGCTGTCGCGCGCGTACCTCTGCTTCTCCTCCGTTTCGATCTCCGCGAACCTGCGCTTCACGCCGTTTTCCTTGGTCTTGATGTGCGCCAGCGCGAGTCGCTCCAAGTCGCGCTGCGGCTGCGTCCGCGCGTGTTCGCGAAGCTTGCGCTCCGCCTCCACGTGGCGGATGCGCCGGCCGGACAGATCGCGGCACGCATCCTGGTTGGTCGTGGCGGCGCCCGAGGTGCCCGCGCCGCGGAGAAGGCTGCCGAACCCGCCCTTGCCGCCGGCGACGCGAAGCAGCAGCGTGCACGCGCTGCCCGCGGGGAGGCACGCGCCGGGCTCGCGCGCGGGCGCGTACACGCGCGCGCCGCACGCCACGAGAAGCTCAGCCTCGGGCGCGCCCCACGGCGCGCGCGCGAGCGCGCGGGAGAGGTGGCCGAGGGAGACACCGCGCGAGGCGTCGCCGGGGAGGTCCACGCACCGCGAACGGCCGTCCAGGCCGCGGACGAACACCTGCGCCGGCATCGTCGACGGCGGCGTCGCGGAGTCGGGCGCGCGTGGAGGACTAAGGGCGGGGCTGTGCGGAAGGATGCGCGAGGGGGCAGAGCGCGCTGGCGGTTCTGCTCTTTTTTTGACTGTGCCTCTGTGCGTTGAACGACTACGACACATACGAGTACGTAGTCATAATAAAAGGTAAAAATGCCCGCCGATCATCCCGGCAAAACTCGTGGCAGCGAGGGCGCTTGCGCCCGCCGCTCACATCTCGCCGAGCCCCCGTTCGCGATGACGAACGCGACCATGGCGAGCGCGAGGAAGCACCTGACCGACGCGGTGCGACGCACGCCTCTGCTCGTGGTGCCTCTGGCGCTGGCGGCGCTCCTGCTACTCGCCGCCGCGGTCGCGCTCCTGCCGTTCGCCGCGCCGCTGGCGATCGGCTACGTCATCCTGCGCCGGTCGGCGCCCGCGGACGCGCCCGAGGCGGCCGCGACGTCTTCGAGGCCGGCGAACGCCACGCACACGGCGGCCTCGGTCTCGCAGACACCGACGGCGGCGACGAAGGCGACGCCCCCGTCGATGCTCTCGACGCCCGCCCCGACGGCAGATCGCGGCCAAGAGGTGGCGCCGCTCACCGGCTCCGCCGCGCTCATGGCGAAGATGCGCCGATCCGGCGCGGTCACCGGCGAGCGACGCGCGAAGGACGCGGGTGTCGGGAAGAACGAATCGCAGGGACAAAACGCGACCGTGACCGCGACTGACGACGAGGAAGGAAGCGAGTCGTCTCGGCTCTTCATCCTGCACGGCGGCGAGGCGTCCGTCCAGATCGCGCGCGATCTCGCGGGCAAGGCGCGCGCGCGCGGCTTACGCCCGCGCGTCGTCGCCATGGACGACTTCAAGTCGTGCGCGCTCGACTCTGCCGACGACGCGCCCAGGTTGGCGGTGTTCGTGGTGGAGACGGTGGAGAACGCGCAGCCCGCGGAGGCGGCGGGGACGTGCCTGCGCTTCTACAACCGCAAGCGCAAGGCGGGCGAGCGCGACTTTCTGCGCGGCAAGCTCGCGTACGCGGTGCTCGGTTTGGGGGACACCAACCTGCTTCTGGACCGGCAGACCACCACGGCGAAGGACTGCAACCAGGCGGCGCAGACGCTGGACTCCGCGCTGCTGTTTCTCGGGGCGGAGCGGCTCGTGACGCGCGGCGAGGCGAACGACGCCGTCGGCCTCGAGGAAGCCGTGGAGCCGTGGAGCGAGACGCTCTGGCCGGCGGTGGAGGCGTCTCTGGCGGAGGCGACGAAGCGACGAGAGACGTCGCGCGACGTCGCGGTGCGTTTCCTGTACGGCTCTCAGACCGGCAACGCGGCGGAGATTTGCAAGGCGATGGCGGCGGAAGCGGCGACGATCGGCTCGACGCGAGGAGGCGCGGACGCGTCCCCGGGCGCGTCCTTGGCGACGTCTTGTTCGTCCATGAACGAGACGGACGCGGCGGAGGTTTTGCGACCCGGCGCCGTCACGGTGTTCGTGGTGTCCTCCACCGGCGACGGCGACGCGCCGGACAACTGCGACGCGTTCTTCACGCGCCTCAAACGAGCGGCGAAGACCGCGCCCGGGAAAGCGGGGGTGGGCGCGCAGTACTGCGTCCTGGGGCTCGGCGACCAGAACTACAGCGCGTTCATGGCGGTGCCGCGCGCGTTCACGGCGGCGATGGAAAAGGCGGGCGCGACGGCGTTCTACCCGCGCGGCGAGGCGGACGACACGCTCGGCCTGTACGAGTACGCGGAGACGTGGCAGGAGGGCCTGTGGGCGCCGCTGCGGCGCGCCGTCCAGAGCGCGCCGGCGTTCGCCGCGGACCCCGAGCGGGCCGCCGCCGAGGCGGCGGGCGCCAAGGCGGAGGCCAAGGCGGCGGCGAAGGCGGCGAAGGCGGCGGCGGCGGCGAAGCAGACGACGTCCCCGGGCGCCGCGGGGACGTCCGAGAGCGTCTCCGACGTCTCCTCGACGGCGGAGGAGCCCATCGTGGGCGTCCCCGCGATGCCCGCGTGCCGCGCGCGCGTGGTGTGGCTCGCGCCGGAGACCTCCGCGGCGGAGACTCATTGCTCGTACCCGGCGGGGACGGCGGGCGCGACGCCGGAGGACGGCGGCGCCGCCTTCTCGGCGGCGTCTCCGTTTTTGGCGCCGATTTCGAAGCGGACGCTTCTGACGGACCCGCGCAGCGACCGCAGGGTCGTGCACGTGGAGTTCGACCTGTCCGGCGCCTCTGCCTCCGGCGCCGCCGCGTACGAGCCCGGGGACTCCATCGGCGTGCTCCCCGCGAACGACCCGACGCTCGTCGCGCGCGTCGCCGAACGGCTGGGCCTGGACCTCGCGGCGCGCTTCGACCTTCGTTGGGCGGAGGGCCACGAGCCTTCCCCGGGCACTCCCGGGGGTTCCGGCTCGGGGGCCCCGCCCGTCGTCCTGCCGCACATCCGGCGCCCCGCCACCGTGCGCGACGCGCTGACGCACGCGGTGGACCTCACCTCGCCCGCGCGCAAGTCGCAGCTGCGCGCGTTCGCGGAGTTTTGCGCGGACGCCGACCCCGGCAAACGCAGACTGCTCGCGCTGTGCGCCAAGAGCGGCAAGTCGAGGTACGCGCGGGAGATTCTCGAGGAACGCGCGTCGACGCTCGACCTCCTGAACATGGCGCCTTCGTGTTTCGCGGGGTCCGGCGGGATGGAGCACTTCGGCGCGTTCCTGGACGCGGTGCCGCCTCTGCAGCCGCGCATGTACAGCATCACGACGGCGCCGGAGACGGCTCCGGCGACGCCGGCGGTTGCGTTTTCGGTGGTTCGCTTCGCGTCGCCGGCGGGCGCGACGCGCGAGGGCGTCGCGACCAACTGGCTCGATCGGCTCGGGCCCCTCGAGACGGCGCGCGTGCCCGTGTTCATCAAGCGGTCCGTCGCGTTTCGACCGCCCGAGACCCTGGAGACGCCGACGCTGATGATCGGCCCCGGGACCGGCGTCGCGCCGTTCCGCGGGTTCCTGCAGCGGCGCGCGGCGATGATGCGGCGCGCGACGGAGGCGGAGAAGGCGGCGATGGGCCCGTGCCGGCTGTTCTTCGGGTGCCGCCGCGCGGAGGAGGACTTTCTGTACCGGCAAGATCTGGAGGCGTTCGAGGCGAGCGGCGTGCTGGACGCGCTGCACTGCGCCTTCTCGCGCGAAAACCCGGAGGGCGAGAAGCGGTACGTGCAGCACCTCATAGGCGAGCGGAGGGCGGAGATCGCCGCGCTCGTCGCGGCGCCCGGCGCGCGCGTGTATGTGTGCGGCGACGGCGGAGGCATGGCCAAGGACGTGCACGCGGCGCTCCGCGACGCGCTCGCGACGCGCCCCGAGGTGGCCGACGAGCAGGCCGCGGACGCCGCGCTGGCCGCCATGACGAAGGAGGGGAGGTACGTGCGCGACATCTGGTCGTGACGACGACGAGCGCTCCCGAGCGCGAGGCACGCGCGCGGCGCGTGAGCGCGGGTGTGAAGGTGTAATGTATGGCGGAGAATTTTTTTGCAGAGAAGGACATGAAGGAAGCGTTCCCGAGAAAACAACGAGCGGTAACCGCCTCGCATCTCCACGCGCGCGCGGTGCGGCGACGACCGCGCGCCGCGTCGCGATGGCGGGCGCGAAATCCCCCCGCGGGGAGAACGTCGCCGAAAACACGCCGCTGGTGCGTCTCCCGCGCCCCGCTCTGTTTCCTCCCGCGTTCGTCCTCCTCGACCTCGCGTTTGTCGTCGGAAACACCCGATCCGCGGACGCGCCGAACGCGCGTCCTCAGCGACCACGACGCGACGCTGACCGACGACCCCGCCCCGATCGCGTCGCGCTCGACCTTCTCGCCGCTCCCGACGCGCGCCCGCCCACTTGCGTCTCTCCGCAGCTCCGAGCTCCGGACGCGGCCGCCGCGGAGACCGGCGCGGGCGGTGCCGATGCCGCGACCGACGCCCGCGACGACGGCGAAGTCTTGTGCGGCGTTCGGCTCGGGTTCGACGGCGTGTTCGCGACGCTGTCGGTGACGTTCATCGCGTGCGTCTCCGTGTCGTGCGTCGCGGAGGAGTTCATGTACAAGCACCTGCCCGGCTTCGACTACTTCTGGACCGTCGCGTTCGCCGAGCTGCTCGTGTTCGCGCTCGCGTCGTTCGCCGGCGCGGGGCTGGCGGGGTCGCTGCGCGACGTCCTGCGGCGCCGGCGCGCGCCGATGCGCTTGTACGTCGCGCAGGCGGTCGTGATGGCGACGTACGCGGCGATCGCCAAGATCGCGTACAAGTACCTGAACTACGCCACCGGGACGGTGCTTCGAAGCACGAAGCTGGTGTTCGTCATGGCAATCTCCGCGGCGTGGCTCAAGCGGCGGTACGCGCTCGTCGAGCTCGCCGCCGCGAGCGCGATGATCGTCGCCGTCGCGTGCTTCGGGTTGGGCGAGGAGGCGTCGGGCGCGGGGCGCGACGCGAACCACTGGATGGGGTACGCCCTGTCCTTCGCGGGGCTGGCGCTCGCGGCGCTGCAGACGAACATGGCGGAGCACGCCATGCGCGACCACGGCGCCTCCACGCTGGAGAACATGCTCTACACAAACGGCATCGGGCTCGTCGTCGTCGCCGCCGTCGCCGCGCGCGTGGACGGCGCCGAGGCGCTGACGTTTCTGCGCGAGACGCCGCGCGCGATGGACCTGCTCGCCGCGCGCTCCATCACCTTCTACTTCGGGGCTCTGACGTTCACGGAGCTCACCAGGCACTCCGGAGCGACGCCGGCCACGACGGTGGCCACTGCGCGGAAGGGGATCACCGTGCTTTTTTCGTTCGCGTTGTTCCCGGGGGACAAACCGATGAGCGCGTGGTTCGCGCTCGGCGTCGTCGCGTTTTTCGTCGCCATCGGGCTCGAACTCAAAGCCCGGACGGTACGCGCGGAGAGCAGGAAGAAGGAAACGACGGAAGCGACGAAGGGTGGTGGTCAGTAGTTTTATTTTAGGGGGTACTCGTATCGCACAGAGGCGTCGTCGCGCTCGTTTCGTTCGCGGGCGTCGCGCGCGCGCGGAGAAGGGCGACAACAGGTAGCAAAGTGTCGAGGTTTTCGAGAGTCTCGGCATCCGCCCTGCGCGGTACTCGTACTCATGAGAGTCAAATTCAGAAGTTTCGGACTGACGTCCCGTGTAAAAAATGCGATTTTTCTCGGTGTTGAGTGAGGTGTTACACCTTCCGAGATTTCAGCCTTGGAGTCCTCGCGCCGCGCGTCGCGGACACACCAGGCGGCGCATCGGCGAACGAAGAGCGCGTCCGCGTTCGGCGCTCGCGAGCGATGCGCGTCCACCTCGTCGACGTGTGCTTCGCGCTGGTAGTCGCGTCCCGGGTGGTGTGCGGGTCGGAGGCGAGCGGCGCGGTGACGTCCGATGCGGGCGGTTTCGCCCCGAACGTTCCCGTCTCCGCGTCCGACGGCGCGCGCCTCTCCCTGGCGCGCCTCGGGGCCGTCCCCGGGTCGCTCCCGCCGACGACGTTCGGCGAAGATGACCTGTTCCCCGAGGACTTCGCGTTCGGCGTCGCGTCGAGCGCGTTCCAGATCGAGGGGGACGGCGGCGATCGCCCGCGCTCGACGTGGGACGACTTCTCCGACGCGCGCGGGCTCGGGGACGCCGCGCGGCGGGGCATCCGCCACTTCGAGCACGTCGAGGACGACATCAAGTACATGGCCAGGGCGGGAGTGAAGCACTACCGCCTCTCCCTGTCCTGGCCTCGGCTGCAGCGGAAGGACGGGACGCCCGACGAGGCCGGGTACGCGTTTTACGAGCGGATGCTCGCGGCGCTGCGGCGCGAGGGTATCGAGCCGTACGTCACCCTTCACCACTGGGACCTGCCCGCTTCTTTGTGCCAGAAGACTTCCACTGAAGGCACCGAAGGCGAGCGCGGCGAGCGTTGCCCCGCGGTGGACTGGCTGGACCCCGTGTCCGTGTCGCAGTTTGAGACGTACGCGACGCAGGCGTTTGCGCGCCTGGGCGGCTCCGTGGCGTTCTGGGCGACGCTGAACGAGCCCAAGACGGTGGCCAACCTCGGGTACGGCAGCGGGCAGCACGCCCCCGGGGTGGTCTCCGCGACGGCGCCGCTGCGCGCGGGGCACAACATGCTTCTGGCGCACGCGGCGGCGGCGAGGACGTACCGGGAGAAGTTCCGCGAACGCGCCCCGGGGGGCGCCGGGCGGATTTCGCTCGTGGTCAACGCGGATTGGCGCGAGCCCTTCGACGCGAGCGACGGCGCGGACGTCGCGGCGGCGTCGCGAGCGATGGACGAGGAGCTCGGGTGGTTCGCGGACCCCCTGTACTTCGGGGACTATCCGAAATCGATGCGGGCGCGGTACGGCGCAGACTTGCCGGCGTTCACGGAGGCGCAGAAACGATCGCTCAAGGGCTCCGCAGACTACTTCGCGCTGAACCACTACGCCTCCGCGTACGTCGCGGCGGCGGCGGCGTCGTCGCCGGCGAACTCGTACCTCGGTCGTCCGACGGACTGGGCGGAGCGCGACGTGAACGCGCTCGGCGACCCGATCGGCCCGACTGGGACGTGCGCTTGGCTGAAGCAGGCGCCGTTCGGGCTCAGGAAGACGCTCGCGCTCGTCAGCGCGAGGTACGGCCGCCCGGCGACGTACGTCACCGAAAACGGTTTGTGCACGGGACCGGGTCCCGGCGCGTCCGCGGCATCGGCGCTGGACGACGCCGCGCGCGTCGCGTACGTGCGCGGCTACCTCAAGGCGGCGCTGGACGCGATCGAGCGCGACGGCGCGGACGTGCGCGGATACTTCGCGTGGGCGTTCTTCGACAACTTCGAGTGGGCTGACGGCGACGCGCAGAGGTTCGGGATGGTGCACGTGGACCACGCGGGCGAGTTCGGCGGCGCGCCGGGCGCGCGCCTGCCGAAGAAGAGCCTCGCCGCGTACCGCGAGTTCATGACCGGGAAGCACAGCGAGCACACAAACGAAAACGCTCCGCTGGGCGGACGGACGACGAACGTCGGTTCTCGAGACGGACGAACCGACGCGCTCGACGAAACCATGTACCGGCGGTTCGCGTGGGAAGGCGACGGCGACGCGGGCGCGTCGAGCGCCGCGCACCCTGGCGGTCCGAACCTCGCCGCGCTGGGCGCGTCCCCTCTCGGCCGCCGCGGCGGGATCCGTCCCGAGAAGCTGAAGCCGGCGGCGCTCCCTTCGCGAAAAAGGCTCGGCGCGTCGTGGACGGAGTACGCCCCCGAGCCCGCGGACGACTACGAGCGCGAGATCACGAAGAAGGAGGGGGCGCGGTTTGCGCTCGCCGCCGCGGTGGAGGCGCTGGCGGAAGCCGAGCACCCGCGCGGCTCGGAAGCGGCGTCGACGCTGGAGATGGGGCGCGAGACTCTCGCGCGCGAGGGCGACGACAAGCCCAGCGCGGAGACGCTCCTCGCGCAGGCGGAGCGCGTCCTGGCGGTGGCCGAGGCGGCGTCGAGGGGGGGCGACGAAAGCTCCGCCGGCCCCGGCGGCGCCGCGAGCGTTTCCGCCGCCGGAGACGAAAACGTCTCCGGCGACGAAAAAACCGCCGGCGACGCCGCGGCGATGGCGTCGGCGGCGAACCGGGGCGGCGCGGCGGCGCTCGACGGGTCCGCCTGGTCGCTGCTGCGGCCGCGACGCGTGAGCGCGGCTGCGGTGGGGCTCGGCCCGGTGTGGATGGCCACGTTCGTGGGCGTGGTGTTCGGCCTGTTCCTGATCGCCATCCAGGTGTCGTGCAACCTGATGCGCAAGGGCAAGCGCGGGTGCGGCACGAACGAGGGCGAGGTGCGCTCGCTCGTCGCCGTCGCCAAGGCGGGCGTGCGCGGGGAGACGCGCGACACCAAGAACTACGGGGGGACCCCCGCGAAAACCGTCTGAGTGATCGTAGCGCGACGAGACGTTTACGTCAATAGACCACACGTAGTCACGTAGAAACTACCTTCGTCGAGTCGACACTACGCGCGTCTCGCGCGACGCAGTATTTTCTCCCGCGTATTCCATGTAGCCTTGTCCGAACCTTCACAGGTTGGCGCTCTTGGAGAGCTTCAGCTTCTTGAGCGCCAGCCACTGCACGGCGTCGACGTAGTTCCCGGCGTTGTGGTCGAACGCCGCGCGCAGTGACTGCGCCAGGTCGCCTTCCCAGGGCGGCGCCATCTTCAGGCGCCTCGCGTTCCCCCCGGCGCGAGCCTCGCGCGGTCGGGCCTCCGCGCCCGTCTCCGCGCCTTCGTCGAAACGCTCGCCGTCCTCCACGAACGCGTCGTCGTGCGCGTGCACGGCGAGCTCCGTCCCGGCGGGGCTCCAACGCAGCCAGTACAGCGTGCCGACGGCTTCGTACAGGAACCGCTCCGTGGAGAAGACGCCCGCGCCGAACATCTCCTCGCGCGACCGCAGCGCGCCGCGCACCGTCTCGTTCGCCGCCGCCGCGCCGAAGAGAGGGTCTGCGGCGAGCCACATGCGCGGCACGGGGTCGTTCGAGAGCACGAACGCGCGCACGGCGTCGGGCGCGAAGCCGGCGAGGCGAAGCGCGCACGACTTGGAATCGTCGTCGTTCGAATCGTCGCTCGAATCCGCGTGCGGGGTTTCGACCGACCCGCCCGACGAGCCGCCGTCGGCGACGACGGTGCGTGCGTCGTCGGTTTCGACAAAGTTAGTCGTTCCTCTTCGTTCGTCGTTCCTCGCGTCGCTCGTCCAGTCGGAGCCCCCCCCGACGACGCCCCGCAGACCGACCGCGGCGGCGAGTTCGCCGACCCAGTCCCCCCCACGCGCGAGCTCGCGCGCGACGCGGTCGGCGCGCGCGTCCGCGCCGGCGACCAACGTCTCGCGCCGCATCGCCCATCGGTCCGCTGCCAGCACCGGCGGCGACCCGAACGTCCGCGCGGGCTCGATTCGCGCGGGCTCGACTCCGCACCTGTGCAGCGCCCACGCCATGAGCAGCGTGGCCATGCTCCCGCCGAGCGAGTGCCCCGTGAACGCCAAAGACGCGCGCGGGTGGTGTCGCGCCGCGTCCGCGATCCAGGGTTCCATCTCCGGCCAGAACTGCTCGGTCATCTCGGCGACGCCCGCGTGGCACACCACCGGCACGCCCGCGTGCAGCGGCGCCGGCCAGGCGCGCGCGATCTGCGTCGAGAGGCGCACGGAGTCCACGTCTTTGTCGTTCCACGCCGCCCCGCGAACGATGAACCAGCGCCGCGTCACGCGATCGCCGCGCGATTCCGCCGCGTCGCCGGTTTTCGTCTCGCGCGTCGACGTCTCTCCGCCGCCGCTCCCTCCGCGCGTCGCTCCGGACGCGTCATCCTCGAGCTCGTCGCACACGAACCAGCGGGTGCACTCGGTGTTCCCCTGCGCCCTCAGCACGAACCCGTCGCGAGCCACCCACGGCTCGAGGTCGCCCTGCTTGTACACGTACGACGACAGACGCACCGCCGCGGACGTGCGGAGCAGGTCGCGCTTGGAGATGTCCGACGCGGGGTCGGTCGCGGACGCGCTTTCATCGCGCGTCTCCGCGGCGCCGCCCGCGGACGAAGCCGCGCGGACGTGCCGCAGCTGCGTCGGCGCGCCTCGCGGGCGCGCGCACCCGCTCGAGCGGCGCAGGGAGCGGAACGAGGCGCGCACTAGGGGCGACGCCGCGACCCGCACGAGCGCGGCCATGGCTGTCGGGCAGAGATGGCGAGATCGCGAACGATCTGTCCGAACGTTCGTCAGAAAAGATCGCCCGGGGCGTCCACCGGGAGCGCTCCACACACTCGAGACGCGTTCTGAGGCACTCGCGGCGGGGACGGACGCGCACGCGCACGTCACAGATCGACGCGCTCGCGGCTTCTCAGATGCGCGCTGACGGTGTGCTCATCATCAGGGCGTGAGCTTCCATCGGACCTAGTTGCCAGGTGGCAGAACGCACGAAAAAATCGCGGGAACGCCAGCTCGCCCCGGCGTTTTTCTCGGTGTGGCTCGGCATCTCGCGCGCCTCTGCCATTCCTTCGCGCGGTGGCGGAGGGGTCCCCCCGCGATGGGCCCCGCGGGTCCTGACGCGAGCTGGTATCCGTCCGACGGGCAGCTGCGCGGGCGCGAGCTCGGCACGCAGCGCCCGTCCGCGTTCGCGCGGGGCGTGCGCCGTCGGCGTCGGGACGCCGCGAGCTTGAGCGGGGACAAGCTCCTGGCGCACACGTGGCGTGGCGGCGTGAACTGCCTCGAGCTGGACGGCACCGAGCGTCGGTACCTGCTCGCGGGCACGGTGGACGCCGTCGTGGCGGTGTACGACGTGGCGGTTCCGAGCTCGAGCGACGCGCGCACCGGGCACGAGACGCACGACCCCGTTCTGCGCGTCGGGAAGGGCGACGGCACCAACGAAAGGCCGGGCCACGCATTCGCGGTGAGCGCCGCGGCGTGGTACCCCACGGACACGGGCGCGTTCTTCACCGGGTCGTTCGACGGCAGCGTGGGGCTGTGGGACACGAACGTCGAGACGAGGGTGACTTCCGTGACGTTCACCGACGCCGCGAACGCCGCGCCGCACGGCGCGAACGCCGCGTCGAAAGTGTACGCCGTCGGCGTCGTCCCGAGCGACGACGAGAGCGGAACGGGCGTCTCGCGAAACGCGCGCGGCGTCGCGCACGGCCTCGTGGCGTGCGGCACCGAGGACCCGCGCGTGCGTCTGTGGGACCCCGCGTCGGGCGCCATCACGCATGCGCTGGCGGGCCACCGCGAGCCGGTGTGGGCCACGGCGTGGTCGCGCGGGAGCGAGTACGTGCTGTTCACCGGCGGCGGCGAGGGGAGCGTGCGCGTGTGGGACATCAGAACCGCCGGCGCGCTCGCGTCGCTGGACGCCGCGGACGTCGCGCGCGGCGGCGGCGGCGGCGGCGGCGGCTCGGCGGCGTGGGACCAGGTGCGCGACGCCACGCAGTTCCCCGAAGACACGCGCGCGCCCGTGTTCGTGCGCGGGCCCGAGCCCGCCACGCGGCGCATGGAAGACAACGTCCCCGCGCACCTGCGCTCGTTCGACGCGCGCGTGGCGCGCGGGAAGGGTTCCCGCGCCGCGCGCGGCGACGCCTATCGCGGCGGCGCGTACGGCGCGCTCGGCGCCGCGGCGCTCGCCGCCGGCGGCGGCGGCGGCGGCGGGTGGGGCATGGGTTTTCGCTTTTCCCGGATGTCCAGCGGCGCG
>MDSV01003578.1_pt1 | contig 14150 bp, 7 predicted proteins | sample 810851 | NCBI WGS metagenome assembly MDSV01 (sample SAMN05326640, study PRJNA326480) | marine metagenome | isolation source: seawater | place: Atlantic Ocean: North East | collected 2012 | reverse complement strand
GGGGGGGGGGGGGCGCCGGATCGGCGTCCTCCGCCCGGGACGCGCGGGAAACGCTCGAATCGCAAACCCACCCGAGCGCGGACGAGACGTCCGCGCGTGAAACGGAGGAGCGTTCCCGCGAGACTCGTGACACGCGCGCGCGACGGAACGGGAATCTTGGCTCCGTCCGCCGCGTCGCGAGGACGTGCGCGCGCCTGAGCCTGGTCGCGCTCGAGGCGCCTTTCCTGTTCGCGCTGCGCGTGACCATGCCCGACCTCGCCGGCGACCCGGCGAGGCGAAGCCGGCTTCTCGTGTCTGTTCTACCGATGACGGCGCCGGCGTTCCTGGTGATCGCCGAGCGCGCGTTTCCGAACGGCGGCTTGGATGTGGACGCGATGGTCTACGGCCTCGCCGTCGGCGCGCTCGGCGCCGTCGCCGTGTGGAGCGCGTGGCCCGCGCTCGCGTCGCGCCGCGAGCGGGAAGCCGAGGGGCACAGAAACGCCGTCACGGCGATGGACGCCGCGCTCACGGTGGTCGCTTTCGCCGTCTCGGCGACGTTGATGCACGCCGCCGCCGGCGAGCTCGCGGCGCTGACTCGCGCCGCCGCCGCCGACGCGCTCGGCGACGAGTACTGGGACGACGCGAACCCGGGATTTCATCCCGGAAGCGAAGGCGAGTCTTTGAAAAAGCTCTCGGTTCGCGCCGCGGTGGCGAGCTTCCACGCGCTCGTCTCGTGGTGCCGGTACAGCGGCGCGCTGTTCGCGACCGTGGCGTTCGCGCGCCGCGGCAAGCCCGCCGTCGCGGCGGCGGCGTGTTTCGCGCACGCCGCATTCGAGCTCCTGGCGGGCGCGGCGGGTCCGGCGCTCGCGGCGTACGCGTTCGGAAACGACGAGGGCTCGAACCCGGGACTCGCGAGCGAGAACGTCTCCGCGAACCTGTTCAGCAACGCGATCACGGTCTCGACGGCGTTTGTGATCGCGATGGCGGTCTACATGACCTTCGCGGTCCCATGGGCGCACGAGTGGCGCGTCGGCCGCGGCGGCGCGTGTGGCTTCCTCGCCGCGTACGTCGTCTTCGCCGCGGCGCGCGGGTGCGTGGAGACGGGCATCCTGTTCCGCGAGCCGTGGTTCGGAGAGGGAAGGTAGACTCTGGCGAGAAGCGATCCCCGGACAAAGAGACCTCTGCGTCGTCGCGCTCCGGCGCGTCTTTTTTTTCGGCGCGCGCCGAAGGACTCCGCCGTAGATATGATAATAGCGCGTTCCTTTCTTCAAGTCCTCCCGCTTCAAGGGAGCTACGCTTGTGCCCTCGCGATGACGACGACGCGTTCGCGTCCCTTCACCCCGAGTGGCTCACGTATATAGTCTAGGCGTCCCTGGCGACGTCGACGGCGGCCTGGAGCGACCCGAACCTGGCGGCGAGCGCGGCGCGCGCCTCCGCCTCCGTGCCCGGCGGGACGCCGCCTTCGAAGAGCTTGTGCCAGTGCCTCTTCCGCTGGTTGATGAACCAGTTGTTGATCTGCGTCGGGTCCAGCCCTGTGTCTTCGCCCAGCGCGCGCTTCTCCTCCTCGCTGGGGTACGGCCACACCACGCGCGCGCGCCACCAGCGCTTCAGCGCGCCCGTCGCCGCCGCCGGCAGTTTGCCCTTCTTGCGCTTCTTCAAAAACTCATCCTTCAAGCTCAGAATGGACGCCGCGTACTTGCGCTTCAGCGTCTCGCGGAGCGCGTCGCAGGCGTTCGGAACAGCGTTCGGAACCTCACGTTTCGGCGTTCCACTCGGACCAACACCTCTCGGGCCCGGGTCCGTCGCCTTCGTCGCCGCCGCGCCGTCGCGCGTCGCGCGAGCGGCGGAGAGGGGCGTCGCCGCCCGCCCGATTTCCTCTTCTCGGTCGTCTTCTTCGTCGCGGAGGGTGAGCCGGCCCAGCGTCGCGACGCGCGCCTCGAACGCCGCGCACGCCTCCTCCGCCTCGCGGTACGTCGCGCGCAGGTCCTTCGCGTACGCCTCCAGCTCGGCCACGCACTTGGCCATGAACGCGTCCACGGACCGCGCGTCCGCCGGAGAGCGGGCGTCACGGTTTTCGTCGCGGTTTTCGTCGGGAGAAAAAACGCCCGTGGGCGTGAGGGAAACCGCCGGGGGCGCGCCGAGCCCGCGCGCGGCTCCGGCTTCGTCGCGAGCGCTTCGATCGCGCCACCGCGAGCACTTGGAGGAGGAGGAGGAGGAGGAGGAGGAGGAGGCTTCAGACCGGAAGGATTCCGGGGGGACGTTCGGGTCGTACGACCCGCCGCCGATTAATAACGGCGACACGTCGGCGAACGCTTCGTCGGTCGTCCGGTCGCGGCGGAGGGTTCCGTCGTCTCCGGCGCGCGCGGCGCGTTTCATCAGCAGTTTTCGTTTCCTGCGCTCCGCTGCGGCGACGCGCGTCGCGCTCGCGCCGACCGTGGCGCACTCGAAGTACGCGTCGAGGAGCGCCGGGTACCGGGGCGATTCGCGTATCATGCGGCGCATCGCGGTCTCGTCATCCGCCGCTTCGTCGTCGCATGACACGTCGTCGGTCTCGTCGTCCGCGTCGTCGGTCTCGTCCTCCTCCGTCGGACGGACCGTTTTTATCCTCTTCTTTTCGCGCGTGGCGGAGGAGGACGGCACGCGAACCGCCGGTGACGCGTCGCTCGATCGCGGCGGCGCGCGGTGGCCATCGTCGCCGAAGTGCTCGGTGCCAAAGTCGCCCGGCAGGTCCGCGAACGGCCCGTGGCGTGTCGCGTCAGCGAACGGAAAGCCGCGGAAAGCCTCGAAGACGTCCCTGTCCTCTGCGGCGATCCAGTCGGGCACTTCCGGGAACGGCGTCTCGTCCTCCGCCGAGAACTCGGCGGGCGCGAGCGCGCGCACGTCGACGCCGAGGGCGTCGAACTCGCCGTCGAAGTCGACCGGCGGCCAGATTCCTTGTTCGGTGCTCGAACGGAACCGGTCGACGCTATCGTCGGGCGAAGCGCCCGTCGGCGTGTTGGCCCTCGAGGCGTCGGCGCGCGTCGGTACGACGCGGGGAGACGCGGCGATCAGGGCGCCGAGCTCGGGGAGAGCGAAAGGGAACTCGGGGTCGCTGACGCCACCGCGCTCGTCGCACATGGCATCGTCTGCGTCAGTACACGCCGAAGGAAGATGGTCAGATCACCATCGCGCGATCATCTCAGTCGGGGATGCGGTCTCGTCATCCGCCTGTCCGCGAAGATGATGCGTTTCCGGACGGATTTGCCAAAAGCGACGCGCGGCCGAGAAAAGCCGCAACCGTCGAAAGACGAGCGGGCGTCAGAGCGCGAAGCGGGGACGCACCGAGGAGCAGCGCCTCGTCGAGCGCGCTCGCGTCGGCGCGTATCATGCCGCACCAGATTTTGGCACGCGAGCGCACACGAGCCGTGGTCTTCGGTGTGTGCGGCGCCCTCGGACGAAAACGGAAGCTACGAAAACGGCAGCGGCGACGTGCGGAAACGTTTTTTTGCTCAACGCGTTCTCGCGCGACGTCGAGAACACTGTGTTCGGCGGCGAGCACGAAACGAAGACGACTTTCGCAATTTCGCACCTGCGCTTTACACACAGCGGGGGGCGCGCTGGGGCGTCATGTCGGCGGCGATGCGGCGCGCACTGCGCGCCGCCGCGCGTGCGACGAGCACACGCGCGCTCGCTACGTCATCGCTCTTGCCTTTCCCCGCCCCGAGAGTCACGGTGGTGTACACGCCCAAGGCGATCGACGCGGAGGTCCGTCGCGTTTTCTTCAGCGGGAGCGGCGACGCCGACCCCGAGACGTCGCCGTCGTCTTCGCTCCGGCTGATCGGGTTCGACATCGAGCACAAGCCCGAGACCCGGAAGGGTGCTGCACCGAGCGTGCACCTGGTGCAGATCACCAGCCCCGACGGCGCCGAGTGCTTGCTGCTGCACGTCGCGGCCGCGGGTCTGAGCGCCATGACCGAGCGACAAACCACGACGCGGGTGCCCCACCTGGTCAGGCTTCTCGGCGACGCGCGCGTCGTCGCCGCCGGCGTGGGCGTGCGCGGCGACCTCGACAGGCTGCGGCGCAGCCACGCCGCTTTGTTCCGCGTCGCCGCGAACGAACCGAACGAACGAAGCGCCCACGCGGGCGTCGCCCGCGAGGAGCCCGTGTCGTCGATGCGTTCGCTGGACGCGCAGGCGGTGCATATGTTTTACCACCCGGAAGCCGCCGGCGCGTCTGTGGCGCGGCTGGCGGCGGAGCACGCGCTGGCGACTTCCGCGCAGAGCAAAGCCGTGACCATGAGCGACTGGTCGGCGGCGCCTCTGTCTCCCGCGCAGATCGCGTACGCCGCGGAGGATGCCGCTTTGTCCTTCCGCATCGCGCAGAGGCAGTTCGAGCGGTACGCGCCCGTGGGCGCGACGTTCGCCGAGTGGGCCGAGTGTTTCCTCGGCGTCGACGCGCCGCCGGCGATGGACGCGCGCGTCGCCGAAATCGTGCGACGCGCGAACGCCGAGCCCGAGACGACGACGAAACCGAGCGCACCGTTTTCGACACTGATAGACCCGGGTCCACCGACGGAAACGAAACACGTGTTACGGGTACCGAAAGCCATGCTCGACGCTTTCAAAAAGCACCACGGCGTCGCGACCCGTCTCCGCGCCGCGCGCGCGAACGCGTCGCGGTGGCGCGCCGCCACCGTCGCCGTCGCCAAACACGCGGCGCGGGCGCCCGGGTTCGCGTCGGCGGTTTCCGCGCTGGACGTCCTGTGCGCGGCGGTGGGGCGCGGCGCGGAGGAGGCGGGCGAAGGACACGCGGGGGATGGGGACTCGTTTTCGATGCGCGTGCGGTACGAGCACTTCGAGATGCCGAAGACGACGTCGAAGCGCGCCGCGGATGCGCCGACGGAGGCGTTTTCGTGTCGCGCGACGGCGGAGCTGCGGACGGGCGACGCGCTCGAAGACGGCGAGGCAGAGACGAAACCTCCGAGTGAGACTCGGACTCTGGTCTTCGAAGGCTTCGGGCGCTCGAAGCGCGCGGCGAAGGACGCGGCGGCGCGCGGCGCGCTCGTCGCCGTGCGCGCGGAGCTCGACGGGGTCTCGATGTGCTCGAACGCGGCGAAGTGGGCGGCGGAACGCTTCGGCGAGGCGGGCGCCGGAGGAGGGAGGACGGCGCGGGCGCGGGACCCAACGCGAAAGCCGCTCCGGTGCGCGCTGGGCTGCGGCGGCGCGGGCGCGGCGCTGATGGGCCCGAGGGACCGAAGCCGCGCGGGGGTGGCGCAGCCGGCGCACTTCGAGGACGAGGCGGGCTGGGCCTCCTGCGCGCTGCGGCAGAGGCGTCGCGAACACGGGTAGCTCTGTAGTCTCTAGTCTATTCATAGTCTAAGCGAGTTTATCACGGAAAGTATCATAGACTAGATATGAGTGGCGTCGATGTAGGTGTCGCTCGCCAGAGCGCCGATGCCCGCCGCGTCGGCGTCGTTCGCGACCCTCCTCGCGGTTCCAGCCGCGTCGTTCGCGCCGTCGATCCGCACGAGAGTCCGCGTCCCCGCGCGCGGAGCCTCGGTCGTCCCGCGATCGGACTCGCCTCCCGGGTCCCTCCCGGCCCTCGCCGCGCTCGACATGCCGACCGGGAAGCCCATCCCTAGAAAGAAGTGGACTGTGACCAAGACCGGCGCTCTCTCCGGGTTACGGCTGGACGAGGACGAGCTCCCCCCCCCCGGTCCCGGCGAGGTGCGCGTGAAGGTCCGAGCCGTCGGCCTGAACTTCGCGGACGTCTTCTCCGTGCTCGGGCTGTACCAAGCCGCGCCCCCAGCGCCGTTCGTGCCCGGCCTCGAACTGTGCGGCGTCGTGGAGAGTGTCGGCCCGCCGCGCGACGACCTGCCGACCGGCACGGTCGTGCCTTCGTACGAGCCGGGCGACGCCTGCATGGCGGTGGTGCGCTTCGGAGCGTACGCCACGGCAGTGAACGCGCCCGCGCACCAGACCAGGCCGCTGCCGGCCGGGTGGTCCAGCGCGCAGGGCGCGGGGTTCTTGGTGCAGGGCTTGACAGCGTTTTACGCCCTGAGGGGATTGGGCGACGTGCGCCGCGACCAGAAGGTCCTTGTGCACTCCGCCGCGGGCGGGTGCGGGACGTTCGGCGTGGGGATATGCCTCGCGGTCGGCGCGGAGCCCATCCCCGTGGTCGGGAGCGAGCGCAAGAAACGCGTGCTCATGGAGCGCTTCCCCGGCGTCAGTGAAGACGAGATCGTCGTGCGACCGAAACGGGGGAGGGATTTCGGCGCCGCCGTGCGCGCCGCCGCGACGGCGGTCTGCGTCCGAAAAAACGAGCGCGACCTCGACCGCAGCGCGTCGTGCGACATCGTGATGGACGCGACTATGGGCGACTACTTCCGGGGGGGGTGGGACAACCTCAACACCGCGGGGGGGCGGTACGTCGTGTACGGCGCGGCGGATCTCACCCCCGCCGGAGATCTCTCTGTCTTCGACGTCATTGGCTGGGCGCGGCTCGCCTGGAAATACGTCAGGCGCCCGTTCGTGGACCCCACCAACCTACCCGGCTCGAACCGATCCGTCATGGGATTCAACCTGATCTGGATGTTCCACAAAACGCTGGCGCTGGGGGAACTCCTGCGGGACCTCGCGAACCTGAACTTGCCGCCGCCCCCGATTGGCGAGACGTTCGACTTCGCGGACGCGCCCAAAGCGTTGCGGCGGTTCCAGAGCGGCGAGACCACCGGGAAGGTGGTGCTGGTGGTGCGCGAGAACGAGCCGTGATGTTGTTTTCTGTCGTGTCACTCTCGCCACGCGAACACATCGCGTGGCGCGTGAGGGGAAGACGAACGCCTTCGATCGAGAGACTCTCCGGGCGTTGTTACTTTTTCTCTCGTTCAACTCGAAAGCGCGTCGTCGGGTTCTCCATCGATCGACGCCGATGAACTCATGCGTAGACACCCGAATCCGCCAGCCGAAGCCCGAAACTGCCGAACGAACTTCTCCCGAAAACCCCGAACAGGAGAACGTTCAACTTCATCACGCCTGTCTGTAACTGTCTCGCGGCGGCGGCACTGTGGTGGTGCGCCCGCACGCAGAGAGAGGACGGGCGGACCCGCGGGCGTCGGCCTCTGTTTATCGAAAACCGTCACGTCGAGGCGTCGAACGCTTCGTCCAACGCGCGCGTCTCGCCGGTGGAGGGAGACGAGGGCCGCGTCGGTCAGGGGACTGATCGATTACTCAGCCGGTCTGTGAAACCCGCGCGTGTCATGCTGAAACGCATCTTCTCTCCGACCGGGGAGAGGGAAGCTCGCGCGATGCGGAAAGACCCGGTGGGGGTCCCGGACGGGCCTGGGGGAAGCGCGCCGTTCACGAACCACCGGCTGGCGGAGTGGGAGCGCCAGCGCGCGGCGTGGATAGCCGCGGGGGCGGCGGGGAGGCGAAAAGCGGGCCAAGGGGAGCCGGCCCCCGTGCGCCGACCGGTGCTGAGTCCGGACGCGACCTATGACGACCTGCTGACGAGCAGCCGGACGTTCACGAAGCCCGTGCCGCTGGCGGAGATGGTTGACTTTCTGGTGGAGGTGTGGGAGGAGGACGGGATGTACGATTGAGGGGTGCGGCGGAGCGCGAGCGACCGCTCGCGAGATTCGACACACCGCCCCAGTCGTGGTTTTTCGCGGAAACCCGCTAGGTTTTAGACGCGGGAAAACCAGACCCGAACGACGAACGACGCCGGAAGACCGACCGCGCCGGTAGAAACGCCGCGGAGAGAAAAAGACGGACTCCTTTTGTCTGATTGAAACCTCATCGCGAGTCCTGGTGCCTGCCTATTCTCTCGTACCTCTGCCTGAACGCCTCCGGGTCGCGCGCGCTCGCGCGCATGGACGCGCAGTCGCGGTCCTCCGCGACGCCCCTGGGAACGTCGAACCCGATTTCGCACGAGCGCCCGACGCCGCCGGCGCCGGCGCCGCAGAAGTGCGACTCCGCCTCCAGCGCGACGCGCATCCGCGCGTCAAAGGCGCGCGCGGTTTCGGTATTCTCGAACCCGCAGAACGACGCGATACCGCTGGAAACGATCAGCAAGCCTTCGGAAACGTCACCAGCCGCGCGCCGCAGCTCGGCGTCGCTCGGGAACGCGGGCGAAGAGACGGTTCGCCCGGCGGATGCGCGCGTCGCCGCGTTTTCTTTTTCGCGCGACGCCCCGGCGACGCCGCCGCCGCGCTCCGCGCCGCCGTCTCGCGCGGGTCCCGCGTCCGAACGAGCTGTTTCGCGGTCGTCGTCGCCGTCACCGAGACTGAGCTCCAGATACGCGCGCCCGCTCGCGGAGAGGATCGCGGGGTTGTGCCGCGCGACCTTCTCGTTCTCCAGGAACGAGTACTCGCGCCACTCCACGCCGGCGCGTTCCATGTTGGGCAGGTTCATCACGTGGTCCTGCGGGCACGACGGGTACGGCGGGGGCACGTCCGCGCCGGAGATGGCGCACGCGGGAAGCACGTTGCCCCAGTACCGATCGCACGCGCAGGTGATGCGCGGTAGGATGGCGATGCGCCCGGTCACTTCGGCCACCGCGAGCAGGTTGCGGATCGCGAGGCGGTACCACGCCGCGGCGAGCAGGTGGTTCGACACGGAAGCCGTTGCGACGAGCGCCGCCGGGGGGCCGTCGCGCGCGTCCATGGCGACGTACTTTTTTCCATCTTCCGCGGTCGCCCCGGCGGCGATCCCCCCGTAGTACGCCGCGTCGTCCAGCGCCCAGAGCCCGTGCTCGCGCAGCCTCTGCCGCTTGCCTCGCGCCTGCGAGAACTGGTACGTCGTGTGCACGACCAGAGGACGCACGCGCAGCTTCTCGTGCAGACGCTGCACGAAGTAGGTCTGCCCGCCGCAAAACAGGGAAAGAGGCAACGCGCCCACGCGCGTCCCTCGCGCGGCGAGACGCGCCGGTATGTCCTCCGCGTTTTTTTCGGCCATCGACTTTTTGTTTTCGAAAAGCGGCCGGAACCCCGGTTTCGAGCCGTCGGTCTCCACGCGCAGCAGGCGGTTGAATATGTCCTGGTCGTGCTCGAACTCGTGCTCCGTCGCTAAGAGCGCGTCGCGCCACTCGCCGACGAACCGCCGCGTCGCGCGCGTCGGCCGCAACCAGAGCACGCCCGTGTTGAACTGCATGTGCCAGCACCCGCCGTTCCGCTTCTCGTGCTCGTGCGATAAACAGTCCGTGCTCACCGCGAGGTCCGTCTCGGTGGCGACGCGCTCGGTTTTGAAGAAAGGAAGCGGGTCCCTTAACCAAACCGCGTCCACGTCGCTGACGAGCACTTCGTGTCCTTTTTCCAACAAGTACAGCAGAAACGCGGCTTTCAACGCGCCGATCTGCTGGAACGCCTTTCCCCGCATGGTCACCTTCGCGTTCGGGTCGTGCAGAGGCTGGCCCCCGGTGGCCATCACGTCGAACGTGTACCGCAAGTCGGCGTCCGAGTGGAACGGAATGCCCTTCTCTTGGCACAGGCGTTCCGTCTCGTCGTCGAGCGCGGCGACGATGACGTTTGTCATGTTTAACCTTCCGACGACGTGCGCGTACCAGTTCAACGCGAACTCGTGGAACCCGTTCGAGACGAACGTCGCCAGGACCGGTCGGTCGGTCGATAACGCGTCCGCGGTGCCCGCCACTCTCGTCCCCGCGTTGGCGATCGCCGCCGCCGCCTCGACGTCGGCCGCGTGCGTGGAGCCGTCCACCTCGGGGAGGGCGGCGACGATCGCCAGTCGCGTCGGCGGCGAAAGATTCGCCGCCGACGACGACGAAACACTCGCGACGCCTTCGACTCGGTCGTCTCGCGCCTCGGTCGCGTCCGACCGCGTCGTCTCCGCGACGACGCGGTTCTCCTCGGGCGTCGCCCGCGTTACATCCGCGCGAGGCCCGTCGCGGCCGTGCAAACCGTGCCGCTGCGCGCCGAACCCGTCGCGCGCGCCGAGACCGTGCTCGGCACGGGCCGAACCGCGCGAGGGTACCGGATCGCCCGAAGCGACGGAAGTCGGCGAGGAAAAGTGGATCGCCACCCAGCGCGCACCCGACGCGGCACACAGGAGCGCCGCCGCGAAAAGCGCGAGCCTACGCTTGCTCAGACGCCGCCGCGCCATCCAGGCAGCCCGCGGCCGCCGCGAAACGCCCCCGCGCGCGAACCTCTGGGCGACACGCGGGGACTCTCCCGCAGAGTTCCTGGCTCGTGCTGGCGAACAACGCAGTCTCGCGCGTGAATCGGATGGCGCGACGCGCGAGAAAATGTTTGTCCGACGAGTGAAAAGGTGGACCCTTCGGCGAGGGTCGCCGTGCCAGCCCAGCGCCGTGCACTGCCCGGCGCGCGCGACGCTCCGGGTGAACTCCCGCGAGGGTGAGCCACTTCCTCTCGGAGAAGTGTGCGTCCCCGCCCGACCCGAACCCCGCAGACCTCGTGCGATGCCCTGCGCCCAGGGTACTCGAGTCGAGCGTGACATTCGTGCAAAGCATATCCGCGTCGTTTCGCGCGAACACCCCGCGGCTGACATCGCGCTCCTTCCCTTCTTCCCCATCCCCCGGAAAGGCGGCTCGGGCGCGAGCAGACATCGGGGGCATTGACGTTCCTCTCGACTGCTGACACGATGTCCGGCTTCGCGGGCGGCACGGGTCCCTCCGGCCTCGAAACCGTGCCCAGCATACCCACGGACTGCCTGCTGGACGCGGACGACCTCATGCAGCTCGACGACGCGCTGAACTTCGAGGTGGACGAGGCGCTCGCGTTCGCCGCCCCCGACGTGTCGATTCCACCCGTCGGCGAGGGTCTCGCGGACGTCGGCATCCAGCCCATCTCGGCGGCGCGCCCCGGCCGCGGCCCCTCCGGCCACAGCGTCGGCGCGGAGTTCACCATGGGCTCGGCGGACGGCGGGAACTCCTCCGACGACCCGTCGCTCAGCTTTGACCACCCCGGGAACAAATCCGACCCGAAACACAAGCGCCGGATACAGAATCGCGCGGCGAGCGCGCGGTTCCGCGCCAAGGCGAAGGAGCGGCAGAACGAGCTGGACAAGCTCAAGGCGCAGGTGACGCAGCTGAGGCGGGAAAAGCGCGACCTGGAGGACCTGAACGCCAAGACGCGCGAAGACGCGGCGGCGGAGGCGGAGCGGCAACGCGCGTCGACGATGGCGTGGATCGTGGACCACTTCTGGCTGCGCCGCAAGGTGCACTTCAAGACGCTCGCCAATTCCGTGCGCTGGATGATCTCCGGGAAGTATCGGCCGGGGATGTCCGAGGCGGTGGCCGAGCTGATGGCCAAGCAGACCGCGGACAGGAGCGCGGACGCGGACGCGAGCGGGTTGACCTCGGAGGAGATGGAGGCGGATCAGGATTTATCCGGCTTCGGGGACGACGACGCCCCCGCGGGGTCGGCGGATCCGTCCCTCGCCGCGGCGGTGAGCGCGGGGTCGCCCGCGGGGCGGCGCGAGCAACTGGACGCGTCCGTGGACGACGGCGACCCGAGCCACGGGGGCTCCGAGGCGAACCAGCCCACCTTCGGGCAGAGGATCAAGATGTTCCTCACCGATTCGTTCAAGAAGCGCGCGGCGCGCTTCGGCGGGAAGAACGCCGACGAGGCGCTCGCCAGGCCGCACACGAGGTGACACTTTTATAGAAACGTAGTCTAACGGTACCGTGTCAGATGAGGCGCTTTCTCACTCCCCCTCCGAGCCGATCTGCTTCAGCGCGTGCGGCACGATGGGCGCGACGGCGGCGACGAGTTCGCGGCAGGCGTCGGGTCGCCCGGGCAGGTTCACGATGAGCGCGCGGTCTCTGACCCCAGCGACGCCCCGGGACAACGCCGCGTGCGGCTCGTGCGTGAGGCTCTTCGCGACGAGCATCTGCGCGATTCCGGGAATTTCGCGGCGCAACACCGAACGCGTGGCCTCCGGCGTGACGTCTCGCGGCGCCACGCCGGTGCCTCCGGTGGTGAAGACCAAATTACACCCCGAAGCGGTGAGTCGTTTCAGCCGCGCGGCGACGTGCGTTTCCTCATCCGGGACGATGTAGCGCAACGTGCTGAAGACGTGCCCCGGGAAGTGCTTCTCCACCGCCTCGGCGATCGCCGGGCCGCTCAGGTCCGCGTACGCGCCCGCGTGCGCGCGGTCGCTCACCGTCAAGACGCCCAGGCGGATGGAAACCGATCCGGAGGCGACGCCGACGATTTCCGGCGCGTCGCCGACGACTTTCGCGTCGGAATCCGCGCCTGCGCCGCTCGGGGAGACGAGCCCTATTTCGTCCGCGGGGTTGCAGCACACGTCGGACGCGCCGGGTGCGGGCGGCGCGGATCTCGCCGCGTCGACGGGACCCCCGAACGGCGCGCCCTCGCGAGTCTCGCGTTTCTCCTCCTCTTCTTTTCGCGACACCGGAAAGTCCTCCATCTTCGGGTGCTGCGCGTGTAGATGCGCGTTGGACTCGAACAGAGCCATCTGCTCCGGCGAAGCTTTGCTCTGGTGTTTCTTCTTCCAGTCCGCGTACGGCTCGCCGTACACAACCTCGAGCGCCTCGTCGTAGTTCATGCGCAATCCGCGCTCGCGCGCGCCGCGCAGGTACCACTTGGACAGGCAGTTCCGACAAAACCCCGCCAGATTCATCTGGTCGATGTTCTGCACATCCGAGCGGGACTGGAGGTGCGCGACCAGCTGCCGGAACGCGTACGCCTCGAGCTCGGTCTGCGTGCTCGGTGAGGCGCTCATGGGGCGGAAGCGGTCTCCAGAAGGCAGGGCCGTCAGGGTGGGGCGCGCGACGCACGAGTGACGCATCGAGAATGCCGCACTTTTCCTCGTGCAGTTCGCGCTTTTTCAGTCCGGGACGACAGGTCCGTCAGCCAGCTTCGCCGCGGCGAAGACTGCGAAGGGGTTTGAAAGTCGTAGGCGCGCGCGAGGCGACGCACACGCTTCTGCGCTCGTGCGGACGCGCCGCGGCGTTCCGGGCGACGCGGGCTTCGCAGTACCGATGCGCGCGGTGGATCAGCCCGCGCGCCTCGTGTTCATCGGCGCCCCCGGGTCGGGTAAGTCGACGGTCGTGAACCGCCTCGTGGCGTCGTGGCTCGACGAAGCGCGCGCGTCGTCTCGCGCGAGCCTCCTCCCGAGCTTGGTGGAGCGCGAGACCCTGACGCGCTCGAGGCCCCGCGCGGAGACCACGACGATGGAGGCGCGCGTGCGCGAGGAGTTGAGCGACGCGTGCCTGTCCCCCGACGGACGGCGCGCGCTCGCGGCGGTCGAGGCGCAGGCCGAGTCCTTCCCGGACGCCGTGCTCCCGCAGCTCCCGACCCTCGCGACGGTGGAGGTGCGAGACGCGCCCCGCGACGCGGACTTCCACGTGCGCGTCACGGCGACGTACGCGGACGAGCGCGAGCTCGAGGCGCTCGTGTCCAAGGCCAGACTCGCGTTCGGCCTGAGCGCCGGCCCCGCGAGGCGCGCGCGCGGCGCGCGCGCCTCGCGCGACCGCGAGGACGACGCGTCTTCGTCCTCCTCCTTCCCGCGAGACGCGAGAAGACGTTCGAAAAAGACGACCCGCGCTGCGTCTCGCGGCGCGGGGGACGACGCGAGCGACCTCGTCGGTCCTCCGCGCCTCTCCGCGTTCGAGCGCGCGCGCGTCGCGTCCGTCCTGGGCTGCGCCGCCGTCGACGATACGACGTTGGCGGCGGCGCTGCGCAACCGAGACCGGCCGTACCTCCCCGCGCGGTTCCGCGACTTTCTGGGAAGCGAACGGCGCGTGGACTTCCGCGGCCCGAACGCGTTGGCGTCGCTCGCCGCCGCGCGCCTGTGGCTCGCGCGCGCCGCGGGCTCGAGCGCGAGCCGACCGGGCTGCCTCGCGCTCGAGACCCCGATCACGATCGAGGTGCCGATGAAACCGCCCGGGAAGGACTCCGGCGGGCCGCGAGTCGTGCTAGTCGACACGCCGGGGCTGGACGACACCGCCGCGGAGCTGGCGCGCGCGGCGACGGAACGCGCGTTGTCGGACGGCGCGGGTTTCGCGACGCGCGGTTTTCTTCGCGTCGTCGACGCCGCGGTGGTCGTGTCCGACGGCGCGCCCGGCCCGAACGCCGCGCTCGAGCGCGCGCTTCGCCGCGCTCGAACCTTGGACCGCATGGTGAGCGACCCGCGCGGGCCCGCGCTCGCGCTCCTGTGGCCGCTGGACAGGCTGGGCGTCCGCGAAGCGGACGCCG
>MDSV01056513.1_pt1 | contig 14152 bp, 8 predicted proteins | sample 810851 | NCBI WGS metagenome assembly MDSV01 (sample SAMN05326640, study PRJNA326480) | marine metagenome | isolation source: seawater | place: Atlantic Ocean: North East | collected 2012 | reverse complement strand
TATCTGAGTATCTAAGCCTAAAGAAACATCTGGACTTTCGTATACCATTATTGTTTGAATTGAAGTATTAGAACAGCCATTTACATCAGTTAGGTTATATGTAATATTATTATTACCTATATTTGAATTACTAGCCGTAAAGACTCCTGAAATTACACCATTACCTGAATATACGCCTCCTGCAGGGGTGGCATTATTGAGAATTATAGGTGGTTCATTTGTACAAATGTCATTTATGGATGGAAAAGTAATTATTGGATCAGGGTTAATATTAATTGAGAGAAATGCGGTGTCATCTGGACATGAAATAGTTGTTCCAGCTGGTGGCGTTCCTTGTACTATGTATGAGTATATTCCACTTGCTCCAATGTTAGGATTAAAGTTATTACTAACTATATTCCAATTGCTATCATACCAAGTTCCACTACTAGAGGGGGTCCCATTTAATTCATTTTCCATAATAAATGATGGATCACTACTACATGCTATAGTTCCAGGGTTAATATTGTCTTCACCTGCATCACCTAATATGCAGCAGTCTGTCGTACCATTTCCAGATGTTTGTGAGAAATTAATATTACATACTTGATTAGAGAAATTTGTTATTAGTAAAATATAAAATTGACCGCTAACAGCGTTAGTTATATTACAATTTTCTATTGCAGCTGCAGAATAACTGCAATCTTCTACATATGCTGCTGTTAAGCTGTCACACATTGTATTAGGGTCAGTGAAAGGCCCCCAACAGATAAAATCAATATCTACAAGCGGCGTGCTTTGTATATTTATTGTTAAGTTACCTGGCTGATCAATTTGAAGATAATAAAATGCGGGATTTGGTTGAGTAAATAAGCAATCATAGTAAGGTCCTATCGGAGCACTTGTATTTGTAGAAGCAGCAAAAGAAGATGTAGTTCCTGTACAGAATGGTTCTGCACCAATACAATTGGGAGATTGTGAAAAAACTATTTTTGGTAGTAATAAATACAGAAATAAAACTACAATAATTCTTTTCATTTTATATGAGATATATTATTATGAACATAATTTTTTCTTGGGTGGTGCAAATTTGGTTAAATTTATGCCTTTAACTGCATTTTTATATTCTATTAGAGTAGGAATTCTGCCAAGTATTGCTGAAAGTACTACTACTGGAGTTGAAGCTAGTAGTGATTCACCTTTTTTTCGATCAGAATCTGCTACAACACGTCCCTTAAATAGTCTAGTAGAAGTAGCCATAACTGTATCTCCTTTTGCAGCTTTTTCTTGATTTCCCATACATAAGTTACACCCAGGTCTTTCTAGATACATCATATTTTTATATTCTGTTCGTGCTTTATCTTTTGGAGCATTATCATTAAATTCAAATCCAGAGTATCTTTGAAGTATTTTCCATTCGCCCTCTTTTTTAAGCTCATCAATTATATTGTATGTAGGAGCAGCTACTATTAGTGGAGCATTAAAGATAACTTCCTCATCATTTTTTTCTAGATTTCTTAGTATTTGAGCTAGAATTTTCAAATCTCCCTTGTGGACCATGCAAGAACCTACAAATGCTAAATCTACCCTCTTTTTTCCTTGATAATACGATATAGGTCTAATGGTATCATGTGTATATCTTTTGGATAAATCTGAATTGTTTACATCAGGATCAGCAATCATTGGTTGTGAAATAATATCTAGATCTACTTCAAATTCAGCAAAGTATTTAGCATTTTTATCTGGTGATAATGGCGGCTGTTCACCTGATTTAATATCTTTTATTCTATTATTTGCTCTATCAATTAAAGATTGAAGCACATTTTTATGATTATCCATACCTTTGTTAATCATAATCTGAATTCTGCTTTTAGCAATTTCTAATGATTTAATCAGTGTCTTGTCTTCAGATATACATATTGAAGCTTTAGCTTTCATTTCTGCAGTCCAATCAGTAAAAGTAAAAGCTTGATCCGCAGGTAAAGTTCCAAGATGCACTTCAATTATTCTGCCCTGAAAAATATTTTCACCATCAAAATTTTCTAGCATTTGATCTTGTGTTGCATGTACAACATCTCTAAAGTCCATATGATCATTCATTTGCCCTTTAAAAGTTACTTTTACTGATTCAGGTATTGGCATAGATGCTTCTCCAGTTGCTAAAGCTAGTGCTACTGTTCCTGAATCAGCACCAAAAGCTACCCCTTTTGACATTCTAGTATGTGAGTCACCTCCAATAATAATTGCCCAATCATCAATTGTGATGTCATTTAGTACTTTATGAATTACATCAGTCATAGCATGATATTTTCCTTTTGGATCTCTTGCTGTTATAAGTCCAAAATTATTCATAAATGTCATTAACTTTGGAATGTTTTCTTGTGCTTTTTTATCCCATACAGAAGCAGTATGGCATCCAGATTGATATGCTCCATTAATAATTGGTGAGATTAGAGTTGCAGCCATTGATTCTAATTCTTGACATGTCATTAACCCTGTAGTATCTTGAGATCCTACTATATTTACTTTTACTCTTACATCTGAGCCAGCATGTAAAACATTATTATAAGAGGCTCTGAGGGCATTTTTATTAAATATTTTTTCTACAGCTGTTAGGCCTTGATTTGGATTTGAAATTTCTTTAGATGGGGCAAATACAAAAGGAATTTCTAATTCTAGTGTTTTAGCAGCAAATGCTTGAAGTTTTTTACCAAAAACAATAGCATATGAACCACCCGCTCTCATGAACTCCATTTTTTGAGGGGTAAATGAATTAGATATATCTTTTAATTCTTGATTATTTTTATATAATTTCTTTTTTTTGGTGTTTATAGTTAGAACTGTACCAGTTTTTACAGAGTAAACTTCCTCAAGTATTGCATCTCCATTTTTATCAAGTATTGTCTTGCCTTTTTTATCTTTCTTTTTTTTCCAATTTTTAAGATCAATACCTATGCCTCCTGTAACACCAACTGTTGTAAGGAAAATTGGAGAAATACCATTTGTACCTGCAACTATTGGAGCGATATTAATGAATGGGATATATGGACTTGATTGTTTGCCAATCCAAAGAGCAACATTGTTTACTCCAGACATTCTGGAAGATCCTACACCCATAGTTCCTTTATCAGCAATTAGCATTATCCTTTTATCAGGATGTTTTCTTTTAAGTTCAAGAAGTTCTTTTTGTTTTCTCACATTGTGTTCAAACATAGATTTTCCGTGCAGTTCTCTGTCTGATCTTGAATGTGCATCACTACCTGGAGAAAGTAAATCTGTTGAAATATCTCCTATGCCAGCAATATATGTAACTACCTTAATTTCTTCCTCCAATTTAGGTAGTTGTGTAAAAAATTCTGCTTTTGCATAACTTTCTAAAACTTCTTTAACAATTTCATTTCCTTTTTTAAATGCATTTCTCAATCTATCTGTATCCGCTTCGTATAGAAAAACTTGAGTCTTAAGAATTTTTGCAGCCTTTAAGGCAATAGATTTTTGACTATTTATTACAAGGTCAATTAAAACTTTAATAGAGGGCCCTCCTTTCATGTGTGAGAGAAGCTCTAATGCAAAATCAGGCTGTATCTCTTTAATGCTTAATTTTTGTAAAATAATTTCTTTTAAAAAATTTGCTTTTACTTTTGCAGCAGCAGTAGTTCCAGGAAGGACATTGTAAATAAAGAAATAAATACAGTTTTCTCTTTGAGAACTATTTTTATCTTTAATTTGATTGATTATTTCTTTTAAAAGTTTGGCGCTGTCAATAGGTTGGGGGTGAAGACCTTCTTTTTTTCGATCTTTAATATTTTTTATATAATCATCATAGATGCTGTTATCTTGTATATTTTTTTGTTTATTCATATATATTGATAAATAGAGAAAAACATTATGAATATATTTTCTGTACAAATATAGTCATTATTCAATAATAAAAGTAGGAGCTCTCTTAATATAAAAGCTGGTTATAATACATCTTTATAATGGGATACTGATTTAATTTAAGATATCTTATCCTGCAATTACTTTAAAAGGAATCGTTATACTTACAGATCGATGTATCCTGACTTCAGCATCATAAGTTCCTAGTTCTTTTATTTTAGGAAGTTTGACGAATTTAGGATCTACTTTTTGTCCTAAAGCCTCTACAGCTTCAGTAAATTGTGAAATTTTAATAGATCCAAATAATTTAGCACCTCCTTCAGCAACTTTTGCTTTAATCATTATATCTAAGGTTGGTAATACTTCAGCTATTTTATTAGCTTCTTTTACTTCGGCTTCTTCTTTCTTGGCTTTTTGTTTTAGATTTTCTGCTAAAATTTTTTTTGCAGATTCTGTTGCTAAGATTCCTAGTCCCTTTGGAATAAGAAAGTTCCTTCCGTAGCCATTTTTAACAGTTACAATTTCATTACAAAAACCTAACTTTGCTACATCTTTTTTTAATATAATCTCCATTTTTTTTAGTCTTAGTAGTCCAAATTTATTTTAAGTTATCAGCTACATATGGAAGTAAAGCAATTTGTCTTGCTCTTTTTACAGCCACAGCTAATCTTCTTTGAAATTTAAGTGAGTTTCCAGTAATTCTTCTTGGAAGAATCTTGCCTTGGGGGTTTAAAAAGCGCATAAGAAATTCAGGGTCCTTGTAATCAATATATTCTATTCCCATTTTCTTAAAACGACAATATTTATTTTGACTTCTTAGCTCTATGTCTACTGGGTTTAGATACTTTACATCAGTGTTTGCCATGGTTATTTTTCTTTAGCGTTCGTATTTAGTTTCTTTTTTCTTCTTTCTGCGTATTCTGCTGCAAATTTATCTAATCTGATTGTTTGCCACCTAATCACGCGTTCATCTCTTTTAAATTCAACTTCCATGTCACTAATGACATTTCCTTTTGCTTGAAATTCTAAAAGATAGTAAAAGCCTGTTTTTTTCTTTTGTATTGTATACTTTAATTTCTTTAGACCCCAATTTTCTTCATTTGTAACCTTGCCTTTATTGGTCTTAATATAGCTGGTAAATTTTTTTACTGTTTCCTTTATCTGTTCTTCAGATAAAACGGGATTCATTATGAAAACAGTTTCGTAAATATTCATCTTTTTACTTGTGTTTGTTAATATTTTTTTTCAGGGCTGCGAAATTACTAAAAACAATTCGATTATACATAATTACTAACAGTTTTTAATTTGATGATTTTATTTCATGAATATTTTACAATTAATATTAGTTTTGTGATTCTTATTTTCAATTTTAATATAATGAGTGAATATATTGTATCTGCTAGAAAGTATAGGCCAGTAACTTTTGATTCTGTAGTTGGGCAATCAGCTGTTACATCAACGTTAAAGAATGCTATTAATTCAAATCAATTAGCTCAGTCTTTTTTATTTTGTGGTCCAAGAGGTGTTGGCAAAACAACATGTGCCAGAATTTTTGCTAAAGAAATTAATAAGTTTAATAATAACAATCAAATTGAAGACTTTTCATTTAATATTTTCGAATTAGATGCTGCTTCTAATAATTCGGTTGATGATATAAGAAATTTAACAGATCAGGTAAGAGTTCCGCCACAAATTGGAAAATTTAAGGTTTACATTATTGATGAGGTGCATATGCTTTCTCAAGCTGCATTTAATGCTTTCTTGAAGACTTTAGAAGAGCCTCCTAAACATGCCAAATTTATATTAGCCACTACAGAAAAACATAAAATTATTCCTACTATTTTATCTAGATGTCAAATTTTTGATTTCAAAAGAGTTAGTGTAAATGATATTGTTTCTCATTTAGATTTTGTAGCAAAAAGTGAGTCTATTGAAGCTGAAAAGGAAGCATTATATTTAATTGCTCAAAAAGCTGATGGAGCAATGAGAGATTCTCTATCAATATTTGATAGAATAATTTCTTTTTCTGATAAAAAACTTACATATAAGAGTGTTATTGAACTTTTAAATATTTTAGATTATGATTATTATTTTAAGATTACGGATTGTTTGTTGAGTAATGATATAAGAAAATTGTTAAATATTTATGATGAAATTTTAAAGAATGGTTTTGATGGCCATCATTTTATTAATGGCTTAGCTGAACATTTAAGAGATATTTTGGTGTCCAAGGATGAAGAAACAGTTACACTTTTATCTAAAGGTATTGAATTAAAGGATAGATATTTGGAACAATCTAGAAGATGTGAACTAAATTTTTTGTTAACGGCTCTTAATATGTGTAATGACTGTGATTTTAAATATAAAACAACAAATAATCAACGACTTTTGGTAGAGCTTACATTAATGAGAATAGCTTCAATTGGACATATGAGTGAAAAAAAAAACTTTAAAAGTTTTGTTGTAACACAAGATGATGCAAAAGCATCACCTTTGAATGAAAAAATTGATGAAAACAATAATAAAAAAGAGCAAAATCTGGTTTTAGAATCAGTAAAAGATATTCATAATATTGAGCCTCATTTACCAATAAAGAAAAAATCAACTTTAATTTCAATTAATGGTCTTTCTAATGAAGTTAATGAAGATAAAAAAGAAGCAGATAGTTTAATTTTAAGAGATTATGATTTTTCTGAAATAGAATTAATTGAATATTGGAAAGAGTTTGTTTCTTTTGTCAAAGAAAAAGGTAAATCAAATCTTGCTATTGCTTTACAGGTATATAAGCCTAAGCTTTTAGAAAATTATCTTATTGAGTTGTCAATAAGTAATGCAGTTCAAGAAGAAATTATTTTAGATGAGAAATATATGATTTTAGATTATTTAAAAAATAAGTTGAAAAATGATAAAATTGAAATCACAACTAAAATTCTTAAAATTGAAATGGAATCTACGCCTTACACTAGAAAAGATAAATTCAAAATTATGTTAGAAGAAAACCCGCAGTTAGAAGTTTTAAGATTAAAATTAGGTCTTGATACAGATTATTAACCAAAAATGATGAAAAATGAATTCTAAAAAAATTATCACTATAGTCCTAATCGCTATTTCAAGTATCTATTTTATAATAAATGCAACTAAACAAATGAAAAAAATTGAAAATAATTATGAGACCGTTCAAGGAGACCCATTAAAAGCAAGAATATATACTTTAGATAATGGCTTGAAAGTCTATTTAACGTCTTATTCCGATGCACCAAGAGTTCAAACTAATATTGCAGTGCGTGCTGGAAGTAAAAATGATCCTAATGATGCTACTGGATTAGCACATTATTTAGAACATATGCTTTTCAAAGGTACTAATATTTTCGGTTCTTTGGATTTTTCTAAAGAAGCTCCAATGTTAGATAAAATTGAGTCTCTTTATGAAGAGTATCGGTCCTATGAAATGGATGATAACTTAAATAGAGATAAAATCTGGTCACAAATTGATTCAATTTCAGGTGAAGCTGCAAAATATGCAATTGCTAATGAATATGATAAAATGGTTACAGGATTAGGAGCAAAGGGGACGAACGCTTATACATCATTTGAGAAGACAGTATATATAAATGATATTCCTTCTAATCAACTTGAGAAATGGTTAAAGCTAGAGGCTGAACGATTTCGATATCCAGTTTTCAGACTTTTTCATACTGAGTTAGAGGCAGTTTATGAAGAAAAGAATAGATCATTAGACAGTGATGGGAGTAAATTATTTGAATCTCTTTTTGATGGACTTTTTCCAAAACATCAGTATGGACAACAAACTACAATTGGCACGATTGAGCATTTAAAGAATCCTTCTTTATCTGAAATAAGAAAGTATTTTAATAAATATTATGTTCCAAATAATATGGCAATGTGTTTATCAGGTGATTTTGATTATGATGAAACTATAAGATTAATTAATAAGTATTGGGGTGGTTTTGAAAGAAAAGAAGAGCCAAAGTTTAAGGTTATTAAAGAAGATCCAATTATAAAACCAGTAATTAAAGAAGTATATGGTCCTGAGTCAGAAAGTTTGTATATCGGTTTCCGATTTGATGGAGCGAATACAAAAGATGCATTAATGTTAACTATGGTAGATATGGTATTATCAAATTCTGCTGCTGGTTTAATTGATTTAAATCTAAATCAAGAACAAGAGATTATAGGCGGAGGTTGTTTTCCTTATGTATTGAAAGATTATTCAATTCATGGATTTTATGGTAGTCCAAAGCAAGGTCAATCATTAGACGAGGTAAAAGATTTGTTATTGTCTCAGATAGAAGAAGTAAAGAATGGGAATTTTGAAGATTGGTTGGTTGATGCTATTATTTCTGATTTAAAATTAAACCAGATTAAAAAAACAGAAAGCAATAGTAAAAGAGCTAATGAATTTGTAGAAGCCTTTATTTTAGATATTTCTTGGCATGATTATCAAAATGAGATGGCAGAATTAGAAAAAATCACAAAGCAAGATATAATTGATTTTGTTAATTCTAGATATACAAATAATTATGTTGTAGTTTATAAAAGAAATGGTGAAGATAAATCAATGATTAAGGTTACTAAGCCTAAAATTACTCCTGTTACAGTAAATAGAGAGGATCAGTCGGACTTCTTAGTTAACTTACTATCTGAAAACACAACAAATATTGAGCCTATCTTTATAGATTTTGATAATGATGTTAAGAGGTCAAGTGTAGGAGATGTTTTATTACTTTACAAGCAGAATAATGAAAATGAAAGGTTTAAGTTAGATTATATTTTTGATATGGGTAAGGATCATGATAATAGACTAAAACTAGCAATGGATTATCTGAATTTTTTAGGAACAGATAATATGACTCCAAGTGATAAATCAAAAGAATTTTATAAATTAGGTTGTGATTTGTCTGTTAACTGTTTTGCAGACAGAACTAAAGTAACTTTAAGTGGTTTAGCAAATAATTTTGAAGAGTCAGTACGACTTTTTGAGAATATCTTATTAAATGCTGTTGCTGATGAGGAAGCTTTAGTTGAGTTAAAATTAAACAAGTTAAAAGAAAGAGCAGATGCCAAATTAAATAGACAGATTATTCTTTGGAGGGCAATGGGTAATTATGCAAAATACGGTACTAACTCTTCATTTATGAATATTTTATCAAAAGAGGAACTAGATAGTATATCATCAATGGAGTTACTAGATTTAATACATAATTTAACTACATATAAACATAGAATTTTATATTATGGTCCAGAGAGGATTACTAAGGTATCATCTATATTAGAGAGATTACATGTAAATAAAACTAATTTAAAAGGAATTCCTGATAAGAAAGAGTTTGTTGAAAGTCCAATGGATAAGCCAATGGTTTATATAGTAGATTATGATATGAAACAAGCTGAAGTTATGATTCTTTCTAAAGGAGATAAGGTTAATTTTAACGATATGAATAAATATTCCCTGATGAAGTTTCATAATGAATATTTTGGTGGAGGTATGAGTTCAATTGTTTTTCAAGAAATGAGAGAATCAAAGGCACTGGCATATTCAGTATATAGTACATATACTTTGCCTAGAGACACTAATACATCTCATTATGTAATGAGTTATATTGGTACACAAGTAGATAAATTATCAGAATCAATTTCAGGTATGACTGAACTATTAGATGTAATGCCAGAAGCAGAATCTAACATGAACAATGCTAAGGAGGCAATCGAACAAAAAATAAGAACAGAGCGAATAACTAAATCAAATATTCTTTCAGAATATGAAAAGGCTTACAAGCTTGGGCTTAAACACGATGTCAGAAAAAATCTTTATGATTCAGTTCAAAATTTTGATATGAATAGTTTGAAAAAGTTCCATAATTCTCATATTTCTGGTAAAACAAGAGTGATCATGGTTTTAGGTTCAAAAGACAATTTTGATTTTAATATATTAAAACAGTATGGAGAGATAAAACTCCTAACTTTAGAGGATGTGTTTGGCTATTAATATAATGATATGGAAGTAGATTACAGTAATCCAAAAATAATATATACAAAAACAGATGAAGCTCCAATGTTGGCAACTTATTCACTTTTGCCTATCATTAAAGGATTTCTTAACCAAGCAGGAATATGTGTTGAGGTTAAGGATATCTCATTAGCAGCAAGAGTTTTAGCTGTTTTTTCAGATTATTTACAAGAAAATCAGATTGTTGAAGATGCTTTAGAAGAACTTGGAAAATTAGTGAAAAATAAAGAAGCAAATATTATTAAATTGCCTAATATTTCTGCTTCCATGCCTCAATTAAATGCAACGATTCGTGAATTACAATCAAAGGGCTTTAATCTCCCTTCTTATCCTGAGTCGCCAAAAACAGTTAAGGAAAAAGAAATTCAAGCTAGATATAATAAAGTTAAAGGTTCTGCTGTAAATCCAATTTTAAGAGAAGGTAATTCTGATAGGAGAGCACCAAAGGCAGTTAAAAATTATGCTAAAATAAATCCTCATAAAATGGGGTCATGGGATTCTAAATCTAGAACTCATGTTGCTACAATGAATGAAGGAGACTTTTTTCATAATGAGAAGTCTGTTTGTATTGAAGATGTTACAGAAGTAAGAATCGAGTTTCATCAAGAATCAGGCGAAGTTACTGTTTTAAAAGATAGTATTTCAGTTTTACCAAAAGAAGTAATAGATTCATCTGTAATGAGTAAGAAATCTTTATTAACTTTCTTAACTAAAGAGATTAAGGACGCAAAGAATTCTGATATATTACTTTCTTTACATCTGAAAGCAACTATGATGAAAGTCTCTGATCCTATTATCTTTTCTCATGTTGTACATGTATATTTTAATGATTTAATTAAAAAACACCAATCTATAATTAATGATTTAGGTGTTGATTTTAGAAATGGTTTTGGTGATTTAATTACTAAAATTCAAGAATTACCATTTGAGAAGAAAAATGAAATTGAAGATGATATTATGCGTTCTTTTTCAGATAATGCGAGATTAGCAATGGTTGATTCTGATAAAGGAATTACCAATTTACATGTACCTTCTGATGTCATCATTGATGCTTCAATGCCTGCAATGATTCGCAATTCTGGTCAAATGTGGAATAAATTTAATGAAACAGAAGATACGAAGGCGATTGTTCCTGATAGTTGTTATGCTAGTATCTATAGTGCAACTATTGATTTTTGTAAAGAGAATGGTGCTTTTGATCCAATGACAATGGGTACAGTTCCTAATGTTGGTTTAATGGCTCAGAAAGCAGAAGAGTATGGTTCTCATGATAAAACTTTTGAAATCTCGCATAATGGAGTTGTTCGAGTTCTAGATTCTTTGGGAAATACTCTAACTGAACATAATGTTCAATCTGGTGATATATGGAGGATGTGCCAAACAAAAGATGAACCAATTAAAGATTGGGTAAAATTAGCTGTAAAGAGAGCAAGAACAACAAATTGGCCAGCTATTTTCTGGTTAGATGAGAATCGATCTCATGATTCAGAGATTATTCTAAAGGTTAATAAATATCTAAAGAATCATGATACTAGTGGGTTGGATTTGAAAATTTTATCTCCATATAATGCTTGTAAGTATACTTTAGAAAGATTAAGAAATGGTGAAAATACAATTTCAGTAACTGGTAATGTGCTTAGAGATTATTTGACAGATTTATTTCCAATTTTGGAGTTAGGTACTTCAGCTAAAATGTTATCTATTGTTCCATTAATGAATGGTGGAGGTTTATTTGAAACTGGTGCAGGGGGATCTGCTCCTAAACATGTGCAACAATTTCTTTCTGAAGGTCATTTGAGATGGGATTCATTAGGTGAATTTATGGCTATCGTTGCTTCTTTAGAACATTTCTCTGAAGTGCATAAAAATTCAAAAGCAAAAATTCTTGCATCAACTTTAGATACTGCTATTGAAAGATTATTAAGTCAAGCAAAATCCCCAAAAAGAAAAGTTGGCCAGATTGATAATAGAGGGTCTCACTTTTATTTAGCAATGTATTGGGCAGAGGAATTAGTCAAACAATCAGATGACATAGAATTGCAAAATATATTTAATTCTGTTTCAATTGGATTGATTGATAAAGAAAAAAAAATTATTAATGAGTTAAAAAGTGCTCAGGGAGAAAGAAATAATATAGATGGTTATTACCTCCCTGATTTTGAGACTACTTTTACAGCTATGAGACCAAGTGAAACTTTTAATAGGATTATAGATGCATTGTCATTATAAATTTTGATGGGTCTCACTAAAAAAACTTTCATTAAAGTTGATTAGATATAGTTTTTTTGTTGCTCTAGTTAAAGCTGTATAAATCCAACGAAGATATGATTTGTTTAACATCTCTTCTTTGAAATATCCTAAATCAATAAAGACATTTTTCCATTGTCCACCTTGAGATTTATGACAAGTAATTGCATAGGCAAACTTTATTTGTAAAGCATTAAAAAATTTATTCTGTTTTATTTTTTTATTTATTTCTTTTTCTCCTTTATAATCTAAACTAATTTCTTTGTATAGTTTTTGATATTGCTCGTATGTCATTGCCGGACTTTCAGACAATAATGTGTCTAGTAATAAGATTACATCTATTGGCTGTTCCTTTGGATAATCAATCATTTGAATACTGGTCTTTGCAAAACGAAGTCCGTAAAGTTCAATTTTTTCATTTACTGATAGTACTTTGATAATGTCTCCATTAGCAATAAATCCTGCTTTGCTTTTACTATCTAGCCAATGATAATTATTTCTTACAACCATTAAAATATCTCCAGCTGATATTTCATCTTCCTGCCATCTAATTTTTGTTCTTATTTGTTGATTATAAAGGTTAGCTCTTTTATTAGATCTGCAAAGTATTGTAGTATTTTTTACACCCTCATTACTATAGCTGGTTTCAATAGCTTCATGTAAATCTTCTCCGTTATTAATGCGAATAACTTCAGAGTTAGTAGCTAATTTTGGGAATGAATAGTCAGCATTAGTAATTTTATTTCTTAAAGCTGTAGCATTTTTAAGTATTAGAGAATTTTCTTTCTGTCTTACCACCTTAGTTAGTTCTTCACAGATAACTTGTTTATTATAGTTTTTTTCTATTTTTTCTAAATCCAATGCTGGACTTATTTCTAAATGTACAGGAGGAAGTTGTGCAGTGTCACCAATAAGGATTAATTTACAATCGTATCCATCATAAACATATTTTAGTAGATCATCTAAAAGTGATCTATTTCCAAAACTTTTCTCCGAATGATCAGGAATCATAGAAGCTTCATCTACTATAAATATAGTATTACTATGAGTATTTTCCTTTAGTTTGATAAAAGTATTGCCACTCTTATTTGTTTTTATCCAGTAAATTTTTTTATGAATAGTACTTGCAGATTTCTTTGAGTATTTTGAGAGTACTTTTGCAGCTCTTCCTGTTGGTGCCATTAGTACTGAGCGTTTGCCTAAAACAGGCAAGGAGTTCACTAATGTTGAGATAAGAGTTGTTTTGCCTGTACCTGCATAGCCCTTAAGTATAAAGATACTTCTATTACCAATGGTAGATATAAATTCAGATATTTTAGTAATAATTTTGTCTTGTTTACTAGTTGGCTCAAAAGGAAAATATAATCTGAGTTTATTTTGTAATTTTTTACTGCTCATTTATATAATATTAACCTCTGGTTCAATTTTTATCGCATATTTATTTGAAATATTTTTTTGTATCTTTTTTGCAAGTTTGAGAATCTCTAGTCCACTTGCATTACCATAATTTACTAATACAAGAGCCTGTTTTTTATGAATTCCAGCATCATTTTCTCTAAATCCCTTAAGACCTGCATTTTCTATTAGCCAGCCAGCTGCCACTTTTGTTTTTTGATCTGATAGTTTATAGCCGACTATTCCTGGAAAAACTTTTGCTAGCTTATTAAATTTTTTTGTTGAGATAATGGGGTTTTTAAAGAAACTTCCTGTGTTAGGAATTTTCTTAGGGTTTGGTAATTTCCTGCTTCTTATATTAATTATTGCATTCGCAATATGCTTTGGGGAAGGACTTAGTTTTAAAGACTTTAGTTCTTTTTTAATTTCTCCATAACTAGTTTTATTTAGTGGAATTTTTGAAAATCTAAATTCAACTTTAGTGATGATAATTTTGTTTTTTAATTCTGTTTTAAAAACCGAACTGCGGTAACTAAATTTACATTCCTTATTTTGATATACTTTACATGCACCATTTTTTAGTTCAAGTGCATGAACTTTAGTTATGCTGTCTTTCACTTCCAT
>MDSV01089996.1_pt1 | contig 14153 bp, 15 predicted proteins | sample 810851 | NCBI WGS metagenome assembly MDSV01 (sample SAMN05326640, study PRJNA326480) | marine metagenome | isolation source: seawater | place: Atlantic Ocean: North East | collected 2012 | reverse complement strand
TTTCGTATTAATTTTATTTATTATTTTATTTATATCTCTTTCATGAAAATATTGGTCCATATCACAAAATAGTATCCACTTAGTGCTGCATGCAACAGCTCCCAAATTTCTTACTCCTGGAATATTCCATTTGATATCTTGATTTATTCTGTATATGGAGATATTTAATTCTAAAAATAAATCAATGTCTATTTTATCAACTAGTTTTTCCTTGGACCCATCATCAATTATTTGAAATTCTATTTTATCCTTATATACCTTCCATTGCTCCAAATGCTTATGCAGGTGTTCAAAATCATTGTAATAAGATAGGCTAAGTGTAATTTCGCTCATTACTAATCTCTTACAAGCACCATCATGCCATTATTGTGTATAAATTTATAAAGTACTGACCAGTTCAAATTATTATTTAAAAAATCCTGAATTTCATACTGAAGACCACCACCACGATCACCGTGCTCTTTAAAAGTTTCTGTATCATGGAGCATTATTAGTTTCTTTACATTTTCATGATTATTAAGCTCTTTTCTTAAATGCTCTCTATTGTGTAAAGAATCAATAAATAAAAGGTCTACCTCTGGAAGTATATATTTTGCAGAATCTTCTAAAACAAATTCAAAGTTGTAGTCATCTTTAGAGCAAAGTTTTTCAAAATGACTAACAACGCTATCCTTAACTATATCTACAGAGTACAACTTTTTGACCCCGCCCATAAATAATGCAGAACTAACTCTACATTGTGCAGTACCAAATTCAGCTGCAGTACGAATACCTTGTTGTTGGGTTATTAATCTAATAACCGGAAGGAGTTCATTAGTAGAAAATTTTCTGTCATCGCCACCTTGTTGAGATGATTTCCAAAAGTATTCATCTACCGTCTGAGAGTCATAACACAGGGATCTGAGAAAAGGTGTATCTTTTGGGTTACTTTCTTTTTTAAATAAAAGAGAAATATTTTTAATTTTTTTATACATATTTAAATCTTACTGAAAGTATTTATTAATTTGTGAAATAGTGACTTTTTCAACAGCAGACTCTGAATCTGCTTTTTCCCAATTTACAATTTTGGTTATCATTTCTTCGATTTCAACAGTTTCCTTCCAACCTAAGACATCTCTTGCCTTGGAGGAATTTAAACGTAAAAAATTTGTTTCAAAAAAATGTTCTTCACTATTTTCTACTATTTCAATTTTTGACTCCCAAATTTCTAGAACTAAATTAACAATCTCTCCAACAGTAAGTTTTGAATTAAGATCTGAATTCAAATTAAATTGACCAACATTTTTGTTAATAAAATTGAACTCTGCAACCTTAAGATAACCTGATAGTGAGTCTAATACATCCTGCCATGGTCTAATCGCAATAGGATTACGAAGATATATTTTTTCTCCTTTTTTTGCTGCATCAACAATATCTGTAAGTAGTCTACCTTTTGCTCCATCTCCGCCACCTAAAACATTTCCAGATCTTACAGTAGAAATTTTCAGGCTAGATGTCTTATTGGTGTTTACAAATGCATCAATAATGTTTTCAGCACTCACTTTACTTGCACTATAAAACTCATTACCACCAAGAGAAGCCTTTTCATCATTATATTGATCAGTAAATTTATAAACTTTATCAGTTGAAGCTACAATTAAAGAATCTGTACATTCAGAATTTTGAATTTCTGAAATAATGTTAAATGTTCCAATAATATTAGTCTCTAGGGTTTTAAGCGGATTAATTTGAGCTTCATAAACAAGAGCTTGAGCCGCAAAATGGAAAATCACATCGAATTCATTTTGATTAAATATTTTTTTTAAAGTTTTAATATCTTTTGATATGTCAACTTTGAACTCTTTTTCAAAGTATTTTTTTCCATTAATTTTTTCATAAATTTTACTTTTAACAGAAAAGTCTGAAAGCCCGTACACCTTTGCACCAAATATATTTAAAATTACTGCTAACCACATTCCTTTAAATCCAGAATGTCCTGTGATCAATACTTTTTTGTTTATCCAAAAATTTTGCATAATTCAATCATCCTTTTTTTTCTGCCTATATAAAGTACAAAATATTGTTTCATTTAGTTTAAGTGAAATTTTGCCATGGAGGGTTTCCGGATTTCCAGTATTCGTTTAGCGTTAAAAATTCTCTGTAAGTATCCATTGGTTCAAAGTATCCATCGTGTACATATGCTGCTAATTGATTGTCTCGTGAGAGATTTTGTAATGGTAACGACTCTAGGATTGAATTATTATCTAAATAGTTTAGAAATTCTTTCTCAAACGTCATAAATCCCATGTTTATATATCCTTCTAGCTTTGGCTTTTCTATAAAGCTTGTTACTTTGTGCTCATTGTCAAAATTAACCATCCCAAAACGTGAAGTCGGATTTGTAACTGTAACAGTGCCTATTAAATCATGACTTTCATGAAAATTAAGTAATTTTCTGATATCAACATTAGCTAGTCCATCACCATATGTAACTATGAATTGCCCATTAATCATTTCCGCTACTTTTTTTAATCTTCCTCCTGTATTTGTTTCATCACCTGTATATACAAGTCTTACATTCTTCCAATTCTCAAAATATTCTTCAATCTTATTATTCAAATAACCAGTACAAACTATAAAGTTAAAGTCACCAAAATTATTGAATATATTAATTAGGTGTTCGAGAACTGGTGTATTGCCAACTCTTACCATGGGCTTTGGTAATTCTTCTGTAAGTTCTCTCATACGTGTTCCCTTGCCGCCAGCAAGTAAAACTACATCACAAGAATTTTTTTTCTGCATATACTTACATAATACACTAGTTTGGACAGGTAAAAATAAATGTATGTAATAGTAACCGGGGCAACTGGATTTATTGGCACTAACTTATTACCGGCACTTCAAAATAAAAAAGTCATAATAGCTCCTAGAAAAGAAAACAATAAAATAAATCTTTATTACAAAGGAAAAATTATAGATCTTAATGAACTGAGGAAAAGTAGAATTGTTCTCGTTCACCTAGCAACACATTTCTCAAAATCACCAAGTGAGAATAGAGAGGTTACTAATGCGAATCTAAATTTTGGAAATGAACTTATAGAGCACTTATCAACTTTAGATATAAAAAAAATTATTCATACTAATACAATGTATGGCTATCACAAAGATGAAACCCTTAGGAATCTTCACTATACCCAAACTAAGATTGAATTCTCTAAGATGCTTCAAACATTTTCTAACAATTTAGATATCGCATATGATGAGATATATCTTGACAATACATTTGGGATAAGTGACAAAAGGCAGAAGATTTTACCAATAATTATTAAAAGCATCAAAGAAGGCTCTGAGAATCCAATAATGAATCCTAACAATAGTGTTAATTTGATGCATATAGATCCTGTCATCAAGAGAATTATTATTTCAATAGACAACGAAAATAGCTACTGTACTTCTTTTGTTGGAAAAAAATCTATTAATTTAGAATCATTATATTTATACCTTAAAAACTTTTTAGAAACTAGCAGAATAAATAACCAGAGAATTGTTTATACTGAAAACAATTATTTTAAAACACATCCAAAAATTGAATATTTAGATATAAATGTTGAAAATATCGAAACATCATTAAGGAAGTATGCACAACAATGGAAGTAAAAGATTTTTCTGAAAAATTCAAAGAAATTAAACTAATTCATGGATTAAATTTTGAAGATGAGCGTGGTTCTCTAAAGAAAACTATGTTTGGAGATGAATTACAAAACTTAATATCTCCTATAAAGGAAGTTCTGTGTTCAACGTCAAAAAAAAGTGTCGTAAGAGGATTACATTTTCAAAATCCACCATTTGCTGTTAAAAAGTTAATTACATGCGTTAAAGGAACCGTAATGGATGTATTTCTAGATTTAAGATCAGAAAGCGATACTTATGGAGAATTTGAATCTATAAAGCTTAAAGAAGATGACAGTTTAGCATTATTAATACCCGAAGGATTTGCACATGGATACTCTACTTTATCAAATGAAGCAATTTTAATTTACCTTCAGTCTGGAAATTATAATTATAAATATGATGAATCTATCAATCCATTGAGTTTAGGGATTGATTGGCAAGTTGATAACCCAATAATTTCAAAAAAAGATAAAGCTTCTGAGAACTTCAAAAGATTTAAAAGTAAATTTTAAGAATTATTTATTTACGAGCAACAAAAATCCTTGATTATTTATAAAATGTATTAATGAAAATAAATTTCACACTTCCTAAATTTGAAACTAAATTGTTAAATTTACCTTATTTTGTGTTTAGAAAATCAAGAAAACATTCTGTTGGTTATATGAGTAAATTATATTTTCTACTCAATTCATACCTAATAACTTATTTGTTCAAATTTTTTAATGAAAAATTATTCTGTAGATTGATGAACTTATTTTATAAAAATGATGGAAAAATTGAGTGGGATTACGATAAATTACTTTTCTTTAAAAATTATAAAAATAATATTATTTACTTTCCAAATAAATTTCGAATCGCCGGTTCTATGGTTAATCATCAATATGAGCTTAATAACTTGCTTGATAGTTATTGTTTAAATAAGTTTGAACTTAATCCTAATGATACTGTTGTCGATTGTGGTGCAAATGTTGGTATGTTTTACTTGGCACTAAAACAATTCGAAACAAAGTTGAATTATTTCGCTTACGAACCTGATGAAAATGTTTTTAAATGTCTAGAACTTAATACTAGTAATTTTGACAATGTAAAACTTTTTAAAAAAGGGTTGAGTGCAAGAAATGGAGATGCATCCTTTTACATTAACTCAACTTCAGGAGATTCATCTATTGAGAAATTTAATTCGACTCAAGTAGACAATATTGAGTTGGTCAGGTTAGATAATGAAAACCACGAGAATATAAAACTCTTAAAAATTGATGCAGAAGGTCACGAATTGGAAGTTCTTATTGGAGCAAGTAATCTACTAGATAAGATTCAGTACATATGTGTTGACATGGGTTCTGAAAAAGGAGAAGCCAAAGAAAATACAGTGGTTAGCGTAGTTAATTTTTTATATAATAACAATTTTTCCTTAGTTGAATTTAACCCAAGTAGAACTACTGGACTATTTAAAAATAACGAATCGGTATAAGTTAATATAAAAATTCTAATATTTAATTATTAAAATTTTATATGTTTGTAAAAAGTTATAACTTTTACATCTCACTTATAATAGAATCATGGAATTAGCACCTATTGCAATATTTGCATTTGATAGACCAAACCATCTCCAAAATATGGTTGACAGTCTCCTTTATAATGATGAAAGCAAAGAATCGGTTGTATATTTTTTTGTAGATGGACCAACTGATAAAACTAATTTAAAAGAACATGAACTTGTAACAAAAATTGCTGAACAAAGATTTCCTTTTAAAAAACAGCACACAATAATAAGAAAAGAAAATGTTTCATGTAAATTTAATATAATAAATGGCATATCTGAAGTTCTAGAAGATAATACTAAAATTATAGTTCTGGAAGATGATCTAATACTAGGTAAACACTTCCTAAATTATATGAATTCTTCTTTGGATAGGTATAAAGATATCGAAAAAATTTGGCATGTTAATGGTTATGCCCATCCTCAACTACTTAAAAAAAGTAAAAAAGCATCACTGAGCACACTCTGCCAGCCCTGGGGATGGGGAACTTGGGACGATAGATGGAATCTATTTACAGAAAATAAATACTATGAAAAAAATATCATTTCTACATTAAGTGACACTGAAAGAAAAAAATATAACTTTTATAACTTAGCTAGTTATTGGGAATCTGCCTTAAAGTTAGACCAAGTTAATAAAAATAGTATTTGGGATGCATATTGGTATCAAACTGTTTTTTTAAACAAAGGATTAACTGTTTTTCCTCAGGTGTCACATGTACAAAATTCAGGGTTTGATGGTTCTGGTTTGCATTGCGGTATTAACAATGACTTTGATACAAAACTTAATGCTAAGCAAACTGAAATTTTTCCAAATGAAATTAAAGAAAGCAAGATTTATAAACTTAATACATATATATTTTATCAAAGATATTACATGAAGAGATATTTTGAATATCATAAAGAAAAAATTGAATCTTTTTCTAATTTTAAAACCTGGCTATTAAAAAAAATAAAAAAAACTTTGATAAATAAAAATTAGTTTTAAGTTTCTTTTTCAATGATATGAAAATGTAAATTTAAGACTTAAATGTCTAAAAAGTCATATTGACTAATTTTTACCTCTTAAAATTCGTACAATTGTTGATGTGTAATTCAATATTAATGATGAGCTTAAAAGATAGACAAGAAGAGAGAGTCTAGAATAACCATACACCCTTAAAACAATATACACTGTAGATAATCCAAGCAACGAAACCAAAAAGTAGAAAAGAAATCTTGAATAATGGAGTAAATATATTTCAATAAAGGGTTTAAAGATAGTAATCAGAGCAATTGTAAGAGTCGAAACAGAAAAACTAACTATTAAGTATGTCATAAATATGTCATCTAATTCTATTGTCCAAAAAAAAGAAAGATCTTCTACTATTTGAAAAGTGTCTATATATGGACTTGTTAAAATTACAACGTAATTTAGAATTGATAATATAAGAAATTTTGTAAATAACACCATAAAGTGAATATAGTAGACTAATTTATTTTTATAATAACTAAAGCATTAAGTAAAAATTTTAAATAAATGATTAAATTTGGTTTCTAGCAATCATTTTTTGAAATGCTGGCAATAAACCGATAATACTCCCCAACGGGACTGAGATTTTCTGTAGGAATAATATACTCACAAGAATTTTCGGACCTTGCAATAATATCGGCTTGATTGTAACTGTTCTTCCAATTTATTGTTTGATATAGACTCACTTGAAACATTGCATTTACACTTAATATCGAAATAATGATGATGATTAAAGGTAACGTGTAGTCCCTCTTAAGCGAATTAAAAAGATTGCTTGCGGCATAATAAAATAAAAATAAAAATGGCGGAATAAAAGGAAGTATTGCTCTAAGTAATGGATAGGGTTTTTCCAAAATGAACGGAATTAGATAGAGTAAAACTACTGAACAATAAGAAATTAATAAAAACATTTTTTGATAATATTTAAAACTAGATAATAATAATAACGGTAAGAAGAAGATTATCTTCGAAAGATACGTTATTAGATAATTATTACTGATATACAATTGTTCAAACCCAAACCCGGTAAATATCAAATTCGGCAGAGATAAATATTGAGTACCAAATAGAGGTTTGCCCGTAGAAGTGATATTAAAAAGAATATAGACAATTATTGCTATATACAAACATAGTAAAAAAGAAATTAATATAAATTTAATATTTGATAACTCAAGCTTTAAATTCTTAATATTAAATACCCAAAAGATAATTAAAAAAATTACTAGGGGGTGATAACTTAGGGTGGCAAGCACAATTAATAACACTGGTAATAATATTCTTTTCCCGTGAGTTTCTAGATAAAAAAAGGATGAAAGAAACATCAACAAGACGCTTAACCCATAACCTCGGGCTATAGTAAAGTAGTCTAAAATGTAAGGATTTGTTAAAAAAATTGAGTATCCTAAATACTTATACGGTTTATGTTTAAAAATTAAATAAACATAATAAGAATAAATTATTCCACTTATTAAATTTGGCAACCTTATGAATAGTTCTGAATAGCTAAATTGAGTTGTAACCCACATTAATAAAGTATTTAATAAATGATTATTTGCAATACCAATGTTGAATACATTGTCTGTAATTACATAGTTAAGAAATGTATAAGCTTCATCATAAGTTATTTCTGTGAGTAGAGTTTTAAGTATTAAAATACCATTAAATATGACTATTAATAGTAAATCTGAGTATTTATATACAAATTTACTGGTTTTTCTAATATTATTCATCAACTATATATTGCTCTAAAGAAAGATTAAATTTATTAATATCATATTTGGAATTTACTAACTGTATACCATTTTTTGAGAGATGCTCCAGTTTTTCTTTATTATTATACAGATTAGATAATAAAATAACCCATAAATCCAAGCTGTTCTCTTTTACAAAAATAATATTTTCTTCATGGTTATAAAATTTATAATCCCAAAAACCAATAGTCTCAGTAGTCATTAGGGGTGTACCAACAGAAGCTGATTGTAAGCCTGCGCTTTGTCCAGAAGAAACAAGTGTGTTGTTAATTGGTAGGATTGTGATTTTAGCACTTTCGTAATATTCTTTAATTTCAGAATCAGTAAGATACTCTCTTCCCCATTCTCCTTTTATATTTTTTACATTATCTGATTTTATTTGTTCATCAAGAATTACATTAGTTATAAAAGTAAAAGGTATATCTTTTAATTCTTTAGCAATGTCTATCACTAGGTTAAAATCTCTATGTCCATTACTTCCAATAAAAAGAACTCCTTTTTTACTAGAAAAATCAACTTTTTTGGAGGGAGTCCAAAAACTTGTATCTAAACTAAATGGCAAACAAACAAATTTGTGCTTAAACCTTAGGTGTTTGTTAACTGCAAACTCATATTCGCTTCTACTTGTAAAAACTAAGTAATCAACAGTTAAGAGAAACCATAAAAAAATTAATTTTCTACAAACCCTAACAATTAAATTACTTTTTTTCATTGCAAAAAGCCCAGATAAAATAACAATAAAATTAATTTTCTTAAATCTTTTCATAATAGAAATAAAAATAAATACAGTCATTCCTATTCCGTGATTTGATGTAATTATGTTTTTAGAGTGATAGATTTGATTTAAAGCTTTTCTGTTAATCAATGAAGTCATATAGAAAGTCAACTTTGTAAATTTAGCCAAATATTTATCTAACATTCTTAATACTGGCTTTAAATAAGACGTTTTATTGATATCTGATTCGATAATATTTAATTTATAGCCTTTTTCTAAAAAAAAGTGGTAGCCATAAAAAAATTCTTTTCCAAAATTATTGTTTGAATTAATTTTTTTAGCTCTTCCTTGCCCGAAAATGTAAGAAATATCAAATTTGTAATTAGAAGACATATTTACATGATTATAGTGTTTTAAGATTATTTTTTGTTAGATTAATATAAATGAATAAAAAAATACTCCTTATTGGATCAAAAGGCTTTCTAGGTAGTAGAGTAAAAGATTTAGCAACTACAGATAACTATGAAATAATCGAGATTACAGGTAAAAGTCATGTAGATATAACTGACTTAAAGTTATTTCAAAAATTTTTAAAAGATAAAGAAGTAGATTGCATAATTAATTGTGCGGCATTTGTTGGAGGAATTTCATTTGGATATAAATATCAGGCTGATCTCTTAAAAATAAATTCATTGATGGCTGCAAACATATACGAAGTAGCTAATCAGTATAATATTCCACAAGTGATCAACCCTATTTCAAATTGTGCGTATCCAGGACATTTAAGATTGTATAAAGAAGATGATTTTTGGAATGGTGCTCCTCATAGTTCAGTTTTTAATTACGCATTATCCAAAAGACTATATGTTGCACTTGGCCAAAGTTTTTTTGAACAATACGGAGTATCTTCAAATAATGTCATTCTTTCTAATATGTATGGACCAGGTGACCATTTTGAAGAAGAAAGATCTCACGCCTTAGGTGCTTTAGTAAAAAAAATTGTAACTGCTAAGTTAAAAAATTTAGATACAGTCACTATATGGGGTTCGGGAAAACCCATTCGAGAATGGCTATATGTTGATGATGGTGCAAAATCACTAATAAAGTCTACTAGCCTAAAACCTGGGAATTTTTTGTACAACATAGGGATAAATAAAGGTTCTACGATAACCGAAATAGCTAAATTAATTTCACGTGAAGTGTCATGGGAGGGTAAATTGATTTTTGATACAAGCAAGCCAGATGGTGTAATGGAAAAAAAAGTTGATGGTAGCTACGGTAAAAGTTTACTTAATTGGGAACCTGAGGTTAAACTTGAATCTGGAATAAAGAAAACAGTAGATTGGTATATGAATAATTATGGAGAATAACTTAAAAGAAGAAATCTGGAATAATGATATCCATATTGCAACTATTGTGAGACCAAATTTAACTGATGATGGTTTAAGTTTTTTTACTAGTGATGAAAACTTTATTCAGGTTGGGATATGGAACTATGAAAAAGGTAAAGTACTACCTACTCATTATCACAATACTTTTTCTAGAGAAGCAACCAAGACAAATGAGTCTATTTATGTCATTAAAGGAAAACTCAAGTGTAATTTATATCTTGAAAGTGGAGAAATTATTAGCTCGCATATTATAAATGAAGGTGAAATGATTATACAGTTCAATGGTGCACATGAATACATCATAGAAGAAAATTGTATAGTGGTAGAAAATAAAAATGGACCATATTTTGGACCTGAAGTTGACAGGACAAGAATTTGAACTACAGTCAAGTCGAACCAGATATAGACCAAGATGATATAGAAAAAGTAGTAGATTATCTTAATTCAGGTGGATGGATTACTGAACACTCAGAAACTAGGGAACTTGAAAATAATTTAAAATCCTTCGTTGGTAGAAATCATGCTGCAGCTGTACCAAACGGAACAATTGCGATTTACTTAAGTCTTTTAGCATTAGGTTTAGAAGGGAAAAAAATAGCGGTACCAAATATAACAATGATTGCAACCATAAATGCAATAATCTGGGCAAATTCTACTCCTGTGCTAATAGACGTAAATGAAAATATGTGTATGTCTCTAGAAAAATTACAACTTCACAAGGATGTTGATGCTGTAATATATGTACCACTCAATGGAAGAACCAGTGAGGGATTAGATATACAAGATTGGTGCTATAAAAATAAAGTTAAACTAATAGAGGATTCTGCACATGCTCTTGGCTCGTCTTATGGAAAAATATCATGTGGAAATCTTGGAGATGCTAGTGTCTTATCTTTTACTCCACATAAAATTATCACTATGGGTCAAGGTGGTATGGTGTTATCAAATAATAACTTAATTCATGATTTTATTAATGATATAAAAACTTTTAATAGGAGTAAAGACGCAGAAGATTGGCACAAAGGTTTTGGTTTGAATTTTAAGATTACGGACTTACAAGCTGCTCTTGGTCTAGCTCAGTACAAAAAACTAGAGAAATATATTGCGAACAAAAAACGCAATCATACATTATATGAAAAATATATTACTAACAAAAATATAGAAGTTTTAAATTTTAAAGATTATGAAGTACCTTGGTTTTTTGATGTAAAAATTGAATCCGAAGACTACAAAAAATATCTAACTAGTGAATTAAAAAAAAGAGGCGTACAAACAAGAAATTTATATCCAGCACTAAGTAAACAGGATTACTTGATGAAGTTTAATCACGGAAATCTTGACTACTCTGAAAATAATTATAATAAAATAATTTGGCTGCCTTCTTCAAATAGTTTAAAAGAAGAAGATATTATTCAAATATCTGAATTGATAAATTCACTTTAAGTCATTTATCTAAAAACTAACAAAAGAATTTACAACGTTCTTTAAATAGCAATTAGTTTCAAAGCTTACTTAAAATAATTCATATAGGTATGAAAATAAGTATTTTTACAACAATGACTAACCCCGGGGAAAGAAATGATCCGTGGGAAGAGGCACTAGATTGCTATAGCAATGTTGCAGACGAAATAGTTGTAAAGGGTCAAGATTGGCCATATGAATTTTCTTGGGAGCATATTGGTGAGACATTTCACTCTGGCTTTTTGGAGAGCAAGGGTGATTGGGCAATCAAAATGGATCTTGACTATTTTTTCCATGAAAATAAAATTGAGAAATTACATGAGGCCTTATTTAATAATAAAAATAAACCTGCAGTAGCTTTTCCACAATACCAGTTTTTCTCCCATGATAGATACCAAATTAAAACACTATTTTGCATTGCTTTAAACAAAAAAGAGTTTCCAGATATTAAGCTAAATGGTGGTGGAGATCTCTGTTTACCTACTTTAAATGGAAAATTGATAAATCCTTGGGATATGCCAATAATTGATATACCGGTATGGCAATATGATTCGATGTTCAGAACTAAAGAAATTATTTCAGAAGATAGGGCGAGGTTCGCTAGAGCTTGGAATAGAAAATTTAAAACTTTTGGTGACAGAGGTGGTGGTGAGCCAAAAATTGCATTTGATGCTTGGTTTAAAGGAATAGAAAAAAAATATAGAAAACATACTTTTAAAACTGAAATCAGCTCTCATCCCAAATTTATTAAAAACAAATTAAGCTCAATTGAAAAAGACTCTTTCGGATACGATGTTTTTGGACTTAAGGACAACACATCATTTAGTATGGTTGATACTATCAAAGGATATAAATTAAAAAGTACAATAAAAATGAAGGGTAATTAAATGAAAAATCAATTCAAATATCGGTTAAACAAACTAGTTTTTATATTGACCCTATTCGTACAAGAAAAACGAGTTCAGCGATTTTATACTAAAAACAAAAATGAGAAGCTTAAATACATAATTACCGAAAATCGAAGATTTCTGGACTCTATTGAAGTCTTTTTAGCTGAAGATGACTATATTAAAAATGATTATGGAATCCAAAAAAGAATATACGATCAGATTGATAAACCAATTTCAGATTACCCAACGTATTCAGATTTTATTGTATATTTAATTAACAATATTCTTAAAGAAAAAATAAATTATCTTGAAATAGGTGTTTCTGTTTTAAAGAACTTCATGCAGATTAATAGTGGTATATCTGATGCAAACATGGTGGCTTATGATATTAATGAAATCAATCCTAATTTTAATAATTTATCCTCTCATGCGAAGAATAACAATAATCTAAGTTACTTTAAAGGAAGTGTCTTAAGTCAATCAGATGCTAATAAATTTAGGAAAGCTCACCCACAAAAGTTTAATTTTATTTTTTCTGATGCACTTCATACACCAGAGGCTATTCGTTCAGAATATGAATTAATTATAAAAAATTCACTAGATGAAGAATTTATTCTTTATTATGATGATTTAGATTTTGAAGGATTAGAAAATGAATTTAATAATATCAAATCAAACATATCTAAATTAAGTAACCAGAAAATAAACTTCTATACATTTTCTGTATTTGGATGGATTGGTGAAAATGAAAAATTACATAAAAATGGAATCATTACAAATATTGAAATCGAGGAATTATTTTCAAAAGATAAACTGTATATATATAAATTCAAAAAAATTAATTAAGTATTTTCTTTTTTTCAAATAAATAAAAAATCATATATACAAGAAACAGAAATAAGCTGAGCAGAAATCCGAAATTTAGATTTATTATATTTGGATTGTTCCAATGTGGTAGATACAGGTAATACAAAATAGAAAGCACCAACCCAACATAGAAAAGTTTAGAATTTTCCAATAAAGCAAACTGAATAGCAAGTAAAAAAGTAATAAAAAAACCAACGCTATATAGACCTATTCTCAGAGGTGGATACCAACCAATAAATCCCCAAAAAATTAGCGTGGTGATAAATATTGCTGATAGGTTTTTTAAGAGTTTTTTAAATTTTTCGTTTTGATTTTTTATTAGTAATAAAGTATTAAATATTGCTAATAATATTGGAAGTATTAAATATTTTATAACATCTAATAGTTGATACATGTAACACTCAAGAAAAAGAGGTACGGACATACAGTAATATTCGTACCTATCTAAATCAAAATTTATATTTTCATAACCATTAAAAATATATAAAGGAATCCATATAAACTGTCTCCAGTAAATTATTTCAGCATTATACGGTATATAACCTTCAGAGTATATATATAAATTCCAAAGTAGTACTGGGATAAGAGTGACTATAAATGAGATTAATAATTTTCCAAAATTTGAAGACTTAAATAAATTTTTTATTTTTGGAAGAATTAAGAAAATCCATGTAAGAAAAAATACCGAATTAGCTAGAGCCATTATCCCTATAATGAAAGAAATTTTATAGACAGTATTCCATTTATTTATATCTTTTTGAATTAAGTACAGTGAGGCAGCAAATTGTAAAAGGAGGATGGTTTGATGTGCTGAGTCAAATAATCCATACTTAATTATGGGGTTAAGAATAAATAAAATTGAAATAAAAGAAATA